>Ga0164243_10002873_pt1 | contig 27950 bp, 26 predicted proteins | sample OricompcompostOP_FD_108781 | JGI IMG/M metagenome (GOLD analysis project Ga0164243, IMG submission 108781) | Organic Plus compost microbial communities from Emeryville, California, USA - Original compost - Organic plus compost (OP) | ecosystem: Engineered > Solid waste > Mixed feedstock >...
CCGCGGCCGTGCAGATATTCGTGTTCGTCAAAGTGGTCATCGGCGCGCCCATCGAGCGCTCGGAGGAGAGTGCGCTGTGACGGCCACATTCATCGGTATAGCCGGCATTGTCGCTTTGTTCGTGCTGGTGGTCCTGCATGTGCCGCTGGCGATCGCGATGATCGCCGTCGGCATCGTTGCTTTTGCCCTGCAGACCGATTGGGGACCGGCGCTTACGTATCTCGCGAGTGAACCCTCGCAGGTGCTCGGCAGCATGGATATCGCGGCGGTGCCGCTGTTCCTGCTGATGGGTGCCTTCGTCAACGTTTCCGGTTTCTCCAAGGATCTCTACACCGCCGCCGCGGCGTTGCTGGGTCATCGACGTGGCGGGCTTGCCTATGCGACCATTGGCGGCAGCGCCGCCTTCGGCGCCATTTGCGGCTCGTCGCCGGCTACCGTCGCGACCTTCACCCGCGTCTCGCTGCCGGAGATGCTCCGCCGCAATTATTCGTCGAGTTTCTCAGGGGCCACCATCGCCGCTGGCGGCGCGTTGAAGGCACTCATTCCGCCATCGCTGAGCATGATTCTCTACTGCGTGGTGGCGCGTACTTATATCTTCGACTTATTCATCGCTGCAGTCGTGCCGGCGCTGATCACCATCGCTGCGAACGTCATTGCCATTGCGCTGGTGGTGCACTGGAATCCCAGCATCGCGCCGGTCTCGGAGCGGGTTCCACGCAAAGAGAAGGTCGTCGCCATCACCCGCGCCGCGCCGGCGGTGCTGCTCATCGCCATCATCTTCGTCGGCCTCTACAGCGGCATCTTCACGGTCAACGAGGCGGCGTCGGTTGCTGCCGTGGTGTCCTTCGTCTTCGCCCTTGTGCGCCGCACGATCACTCCTGCCAATTTCGTCAAGGGGCTGCAAGACACCGCGCTGATCGCCGGCATGATCTACTTCGTGTTGATCGGTTCGTCGATCTTCACCTACTTCATCAGCGTGGCGAAGATTCCCGAACAGCTCATCGCCTTCATCGGAAGCGTCGACCTGCCGCCGATGGGCATCATCGTGCTGATGCTCGGCGCTTATCTCGTGCTCGGGGCCGTGTTCGATGAGCTTGCGGCGATGATCGTGACATTGCCCTTCGTGCTGCCGATCATCGTGCATTTCGGCTATGATCCGGTATGGTGGGGCATCATCAATGTCATCATCGTCGAACTCGGCCTAGTCATACCGCCGATCGGCTTGGTGATCCTGATCATCCACGCCATGCGGCCGGATATCCCACTGCACAAGCTCTACAAGAGCATCATCCCTTTCGTGGCCGCCGATATCGCCGTGCTGGCGCTGCTGACGGCCTTTCCCAACATTGCACTATGGTTGCCGGCGTTGCTGCGCGGGTGAAGCGCCGCCGGTGAACGGACGGCTTCGATATTGGAGACTGACATGATCCTGCCCGTGACGAACTTCGATCCGCCGTTCCGCGTGACTCGCGCGAGCCATGTCGTGCTGACCGTGAAGGATCTCGCCGCGAGTAAGCGCTTCTATAGCGAGGTCCTCGGGCTCATCTTGACGGCGGAGGACGACAACGCGCTCTATTTCCGCGGGGTGGAGGAGGCGTGCCATCACAGCCTCGTGCTGCGCAAAGGCGCAAAGCCCGCCTGCGCGCGCATCGGTCTGCGCATGTTCACCGAGGCCGATCTCGAAAAAGGCAAAGTCTTTTTCGAGTCACACGGCTGCCCTGCCGCTTGGGTTGACGTGCCGCATCAAGGCCGCACGCTCCACGTGACCGACCCGGTCGGCACGCCGCTCGAGTTTTGCGCGACGATGCCGGTCGAGCCGCGCATGATCACCAAGTTCACCGCGCAGCGCGGCGGTTGCGCGCTACGAATCGACCACTATCAGATCCTGACGCCGGAAGTGCGCAAGGCGGCCGATTTCTATATGGCCATGGGCTTTCGCCTCAGCGAATATATTGCCCCGAAGGGAACGACCGATCTGCGCGGCGTGTTCCTGCAGCGCAAGGGTAATCCGCACGACATTGTGTTCTTCAACGGCAAAGGGCCGCGCATCCACCACTTCGCTTTTCTGGCGCCGGAAGTGCATCATCTGCTGCACGCCTGCGATGTCGCCGGCGAACTGGGCTATGGCTTCGAGGTGGAGCGGGGGCCCGGGCGGCACGGCCCCGGCCATGCGCTGTTCGTGTATTTCCGCGATCCGGACGGCCATCGTGTCGAGCTGTTCAACACGCACTACCAGATCATCGATATCGAGAACGAGCCGGTGGCCTGGGATCCGTCCGATCACAATGTGTCGTTTCCCTGGGGCATGCCGGCGCGCGAATCCTGGTATCACGAGGCGACAGAATTCGAGGGCGTCGCCGTGCGCGAGCCGGAGATCAAGCCCAATCCGTTGTCGCTGGAGAAGTTTCTCGCCCAGCGAGCCGTCAGGAGCTGAGCCGTGTCAACCGCCGATATCGACGACAGTGCTGAGCGCAAGGAGACATTGGCGTCGTTCGTCTACGATCGCCTGCGCAAGGACATCATCTCCGTCGCGGTGCCGCCGGGGAAAAAGCTGCATATCCGCTCACTGTGCGAGCGTTTCGACGTCGGCTTGAGTCCGGTGCGTGAGGCGCTCAGCCGTCTCTCGACCGAAGGATTGGTGGCGCAGAGCGATCACCGCGGTTTTGCGGTGGCCCCGATCAGCGAAGCCGATCTGGTGGATCTAACGCGTGCGCGGTCGTGGTTGAACGAGATCGCGATCCGCAAGTCGATCGAGAACGGCGATGCCGCCTGGGAAGAGCACGTCGTGCTGTCGTTCCACCGGCTGTTCCGGACGCCGCGCTTCGCGCCGGGTGTCGACACCGAGCGCAGCGAAGTGTGGGAAATCGCGCACCGCAATTTCCACACCAGCCTGATCTCGGCCTCCGGGTCTGACCGGCTGACGCGTTATTGTGAGAATCTGTTCGACAGCGCCGAACGCTACCGTCACGTGGGGCGCATGGCGGGGGTCAAAGGCAATCGCGATCCCGAGCATCGACAGTTGATGGAGGCCGTGGTCGCGCGCGATGTCGACGCGGCCGCGAGGCTGATCAAACAGCACTTCGAGCACACGGCCGAGCTCGTGCGTGAAGTGCTGCGAAGCCGCGGCTTGTGATGGTGCGGCTGTAATGTCCTCGCAGGAGCTCTACGACGTCGCGATCGTCGGCTATGGCCCGGTCGGCGCCACCTTCGCCAATCTGTTGTCGAACTACGGCCTGAAGATCGCCGTGATCGAGCAGGCGGCCGATATCTACGACAAGCCGCGCGCGATCACGATCGATCATGAGGTGCTGCGCGTATTCCAGGCGTGCGGCCTTGCCGCGGCGATGGAAAAGGGCATCGCGCCGCATCCTGGAACGCACTATCTCGGCGTCGACCGGCAGGTCATCAAGATCTTCGATCCGATGCCGCCGCCTTATCCGCTCGGCTGGGTGCCGACAGCGACGATGGTGCAGCCCGATGTCGAGCGCGCCCTGCGCGATCGACTCGCGCGCTGCGGCCTTGCCGATGTGTTTCTGTCGGCGCAGGCGACCGGCTTCGTGCAGGACACAGAAGGTGTGTCCCTGGCCATCGAGAAGGCTGGGACAGCGCGCACGTTGCGGGCGCGCTATCTCGTCGCCTGCGACGGGGCCAACAGCTTCGTGCGCAAGCAGCTCGGCATTCGGCTCGACGATCTCGCCTTCGACGAGTGGTGGATGGTTGTCGATGCGCTGTCGTCTGATCTCGCCAAGCGGCCGGACAAGTGTTTCCAGTATTGCTGGCCGTCGCGGCCAGGCACTTATCTGCCTGGTCCAGGCAAGCTACGCCGGTGGGAGATCAAGCTCCTGCCGGGCGAGACGCCCGCCGACTTCGCGTCGAACGACAACATCATCAAGGTGCTGCAAGGCTTCACCGACACATCGGATTTGGCGATTTGGCGTTCGGCCGTTTACCGCTTCCACGCTTTGCTGGCGCAGCGCTGGCGCGACGGGCGCATTCTGTTGATGGGCGACGCGGTGCACCAGACGCCGCCGTTCCTCGGCCAGGGGCTTTCGGCCGGCGTGCGCGATGCCTTCAATCTCGCCTGGAAACTGGCCTTCGTTCTGAACGGCAAAGCCGGCGACGCGCTGCTCGACACCTATGAGATCGAGCGCAAGCCGCATGTCAGCGCCGTTGTCGCGACAGCCAAGGAGTTCGGCAAGATCATCGGTGAACTCGACCTTGCGGCAGCCAAAGCGCGGGACGAGCGCCTGCTGGCCGAGTTGCGCGCGGGCACAGCTGAAACCATTCGGCAGAAATTCATTCCCGATTTGACCAGCGGTCTTATCGCGACCGGTGCGCCGTTGGCAGGCAGTTTGTTCGTCCAGCCGCGCATTGTGCGTCCCGAGGGCGGCGTTGTTCGATTGGATGATTTGTTGCCGCCAGGTTTTGCGATCGTGGCCGCGTCCACTGCGCCACTGAAGTGGCTGGCCGAGCAGACGCGGCATGACTGGCTTGGCCATGGCGGCGCCTTGGTCGTTGTCGGTGATAAGACGCCGGCTGAGCCGGATGAAGAGGTCATCACTTTGACGGAGGAGGGCCAGTTGCTGCGCGACTGGCTGCGTTCCGCCAAGGTCGAGGCTGTTGTCGTGCGGCCGGACCGCTACGTTTTTGGTGGCGCAAGCACGGCCGGTCAGCTCCAGGAACTCGTCGGGCGTTGCCTCCGTGGCTTAATGCCAAAGTGAGACAGCAGTATCAATCCGTGATGTAGTCCTCAGCAGCAGGGTGCGTCGTGGTAATGGCGCGCGATGACGCCTTCGAGCTCGGGCGGCTAGCGCCGTGCTTCAGTCCTTCGCGCATGCGCGCGAGCACTTAGGTGCGCGCCGCGTGATAGTCCACGCTGATGATCTTATCGTCTGCAACGGCGCTGCGGTCTGCGACGATCAGCTCCTTGATATGGGGCGCCGTCGCGCGGTTGAGCAGCAACTCGATCGTATCGAGATCGGGTCTGAGCTTTTCGTCATCGATGCAGCCCCAGGCGAGTAGCAGGATGCAGACCGGGACTGATGCCGTGATGTGCTGGTTCGTACGGGAAGCCGCAATGAGGGAGTACTCACCGCAACGACGGTATGAATAGGAAGAACGAAGCCCTCGAACCCAGGCCGCTGCGCGGATGGGTGGGACGCGAAGGGTGTTCAGACATTTCCGTCCTTCATGGCGAGCGTTACAAGCCGGGCACCCTCGGCGACCTGCGCCCCCTCTTCGACCAGAACTTCGCTGACCGTTGCGTCCGCCGGCGCGACGAGCGCATGCTCCATCTTCATGGCCTCGACGATGGCGATACGCTGGCCTTTCACGACACGGTCGCCGGCTTGAACGAAGACGGCCACGACTCTGCCGTGCATAGGCGCCTTGACGAGGTTGCTGTCGTCCAGATGTTCGAGGTCGACGTCGAACGGATCGAAGAGGGCGACGCGCGTCTGGCAGCCGGCGGCGAGCGCGTGAACGCCGTCCGGGGATGCCACCAACGTCACAGCTCCTGAGGGCGCGAGCCCCCCAACAGTCGGCTGTCCCGAGCCACTCCAGGACAGCGAGGCGTCTTCGCGCGCACCGTCCACGGTGATCGGGAAGGCTTGGATACGTGACCCGCCGAGTTGGAATGCGTCCCTTGCATCCCAGGGCGAGATGTTCTCCGTCGCCGAGCCGTCGAGGCCCGCCAGCCGGAGAACCGCGGCAGCAACAGCCTCTGGATCCCGGCGGGACGCGGGAGATGCACCGAATTCACGCTCGATAAAGCCCGTATCGAACGAGCCTGATCGGAAGCCGGGAGCGTCACAGAGCGCGCGGAGGAAGGCCGTGTTGGTCTTGGGCCCCGCGACCAGTGTCTCGCCGAGCGCAGCCGACAGACGGTCGAGCGCCTCATCGCGGGTGGCGCCATGCGCGATCACCTTTGCGATCATCGGATCGTAGAACGGCGTGACGGCATCGCCCTCCCGCACCCCCGTGTCGACCCGAATGCCCTCTCCGGTCGGCAGCCGGAAGGCCCATAACTTGCCGGTCGAGGGCAGGAAGCCGTTCGCAGGATCCTCTGCGTAAAGGCGCGCCTCGACAGCGTGGCCTTGAATTGCGAGGTTGCTCTCGACGAAGGGCAACTGCTCGCCGGATGCAATCCGGAACTGCAGGTCGACGAGGTCCAGGCCGGTAACCGCTTCCGTAACCGGATGCTCGACCTGGAGCCGGGTGTTCATCTCCATGAAGTAGAAGCGATCGGGCCTGAGCCCCTCGCGGCCGTCCGCGATGAATTCCACAGTACCGGCCCCGACGTAACCAACCGCTGTGGCGGCATCCGTCGCAGCCTTGCCCATGAGAGCCCGCATCTCGGGCGGCATACCGGGCGCAGGAGCTTCCTCGATGACTTTCTGGTGACGGCGTTGAAGCGAGCAGTCACGCTCGAATAACGACACCGCGTTGCCATGCCCGTCCGCGAAGATCTGGATCTCGACGTGACGCGGCGAGAGTACATATTTTTCGACCAGGACGCGCGGGTCGCCGAAGGAGGCCTGCGCCTCGCGTTGCGCACTTCCCAGCGCAGCCTCGAAATCAGCAGCCGTGTCGACCCGGCGCATACCCTTGCCGCCGCCGCCCGCGACTGCCTTGATAAGCACCGGATAGCCGATCTCATCCGCCCGTTCGCGTAGGAAGTCCGTTTCCTGACGCGCGCCGTGGTATCCCGGGACCACCGGCACCCCGGCTCCCTCGGCAAGCTTCTTGGCCGCATCTTTCAGGCCCATTGCGCGGATAGCAGATCCGGGCGGGCCGACGAATACGATGCCCGCCGCCACACACGCATCAGCGAAGTCGGGTCGCTCTGACAAGAATCCGTAACCGGGGTGGACGCAGTCGGCGCCAGAGGCGCGGGCGGCGGCGATGATTCGCTCAGCGACGAGATAACTCTCGGTCGCAGCGGCGGGGCCGATGCAATGCGCTTCGTCAGCCATGCGGACATGAAGCGCTGATCGGTCAGCTTCCGAATAGACCGCGATCGTTCGCATCCCGCGCGCCTTCGCTGTGCGGAAAATGCGACAAGCGATCTCGCCGCGGTTGGCAACAAGGACGGAAGTGAGGTTTCGGATGGTCAAGTCCTCCTCACATCCGGAACAGGCCGAAGCGTGTTTCGGGGATCGGCGCATTGAGGCAGGCCGACAACGCGAGGGACAGCACGCGGCGAGTCTCGGAGGGCAGGATGATTCCGTCGTCCCAAAGCCGAGCCGTCGCATGGTAAGGTGAACCCTCGCGCTCGAACTGCTCGCGGATGGGGGCTCGAAACGCCGCCTCTTCCTGCGCGCTCCACGCACCGCCGCCCGCTTCGATATTGTCGCGCCGGACCGTTGCCAGCACTGAGGCTGCTTGCTCGGCTCCCATGACTGAAATGCGCGAATTCGGCCAGGTGAACAGGAAGCGCGGCCCGTAGGCACGGCCGCACATGCCGTAGTTGCCGGCCCCGTAGGAGCCGCCGACGATAACTGTAATCTTGGGCACGGCGGCGGTCGCAACTGCTGTGACCAGCTTGGCGCCGTTCCTGGCGATGCCCCCGGCCTCGTAGTCGCGGCCGATCATGAAGCCGGTGATGTTTTGCAGGAACAGGAGCGGCACGCGACGCTGGCAGCACAGCTCGATGAAATGGGCACCCTTCAACGCGCTTTCCGAGTACAGGATTCCGTTGTTGGCCAGGATGCCGACCGGCATCCCATGAAGCCGCGCGAAACCGGTGACCAGCGTTGTGCCGTAAAGGCGCTTGAATTCGTCGAACTCGGAGCCATCGACGATCCGGGCGATCACCTCACGGATATCGTAGCTCTTCTTAAGATCGACCGGCACGATCATGTCGAGATCGTCGATGGGATAAATTGGTTCGACCGGCGCGGCAATGTCGATGTCCGGCCGCTTCACGCTGTTCAGGGTGCCGACGATGCGGCGCACGATGGCCAGCGCGTGGACGTCGTCGGTCGCATAGTGGTCGACGACGCCCGATTGACGGGCATGGACGTCGGCGCCGCCGAGATCCTCGGCGGATACGACCTCGCCGGTCGCTGCTTTGACGAGCGGCGGTCCGCCCAAAAAGATCGTGCCCTGTCGGCGTACGATCACGCTTTCGTCCGACATCGCCGGCATGTAGGCGCCGCCTGCCGTGCATGAGCCCATGACGCAGGCGATCTGCGGTATGCCCTGAGCCGAGAGATTGGCCTGATTGTAGAAAATGCGCCCGAAATGCTCGCGATCGGGGAACACCTCTTCCTGCTGCGGCAGGTTCGCGCCGCCGGAGTCAACGAGATAGACGCAAGGTAGCCTATTCTCGCGCGCGATCTCCTGCGCGCGCAGGTGCTTCTTCACGGTTAAAGGGTAGTAGGTGCCGCCCTTGATTGTGGCGTCGTTGCACACGACCATGACCTCGCGGCCTGAGACACGGCCGACGCCTGCGATGAGCCCGGCGCCGTGGATGTCGCCGCCATAGATCCCGTGGGCAGCCAGTCCCCCGATCTCCAAGAATGGGGAGCCCGGATCCAGCAACCGGATCACGCGGTCGCGGGGCAGGAGCTTGCCACGCGCGAGGTGGCGTTCGCGGGCCTGGGGCGGGCCGCCGCCGATGGCCGCGGCACGACGATTCTCCAACTCGCTGCGCAAATCCGCCCAGGCTGACGCGTTCGCCTGAGCGTTCTCAGACCCGTGCTCGGGCGCGGAGGCAATGATCGGCAATGGGACTCTCCTTGGCTGTCCGTACGAGGCATCAGGCCGACTTTTCGAACAGCGTGCGGCCGATCGGCATATCGTGGGTCTCGCGGGCTCCAGGCCCGCCGTTGTGAGCTTGCGCGCCGTTCCGCTGTCACCGGGGAGCGCCTTTACGGATCTCTTGACCGACTTCCCCAGCCGCGCCCGGCTTCCAAGCGGTGTGGATCGACCCGTGGACGAAGCAGTTACGGCATTCGTTCAGAACGATCCGATCGGCATACCGCAACAGAACGAGGCCGCAACGACCCACGTTGCGCGTCCGGCCGCGTCAGCTATGTCGGCTCTATTCCCGCCTCTCGCACGCGCTTGCCCCAGACCTCGAGCTCCTTGGCCATAAAGGTCCTAACCTCCTGAACGCTGGCGGTCATAACGTCCGCCCCAAGATCTGCGAGCCTTTGGACCATCTCACGCTTGCTCAGCGCCTTCGCGAGAACTGCATTGATCCGGCTTGGAATCTCTGAAGGCAGCGCGGCAGGGCCCACCAGCCCGATCCATGTGAGCAGATCGAACCCCTTCAAGCCGGCCGCCTCCTCAATCGTGGGAATATCGGAAACCAAGGGGCTGCGGCGGTCAGATGCAATCGCCAGCGCCCGTATATTCTTCGACTGCAAGAGAGGCTGAGCGGAAGCCGTATCCGCAAACATGTAATGAATCTCCCGCGCAACGACGTCCTTGATCGCCTGCGGGCTTGATCTGTAAGGCACGCCGGCTGCGTGGAAGCCGCCGCGAGCTGCCAGCAACCAGCCAGCTATTTGACCTGGCCCGTTGGCGTATCCATAGCTCACGTTATTCTCGGACTTACCCGCCCAAGCAATCATCTCAGAAACGGACTTCACCGGCAGGTCGGGGCTGACGACTAACAGATAGGGTAGTGAACAGATCAGAGCTATCGCTGAGAAGTCCTTCTCCGGATCGTATGGCAAATTCTTGCGAAGGTGGGGGTTGATGGCCTGTACCGTTGCTGTGGTGAGGCCGAGCGTGTAGCCATCCGGCTCCGCTCTAGCAACCAGCTCGCTGGCGATCGCTCCGTTGGCGCCGGGCCTGTTATCGATGACGAAGGGCCGATTGAACTCGGACCGTAATTCCTCCGATATCAATCTAGCAACAATATCAGTTGCACTGCCCGGGCCGAAGCCGACCACGAGTCTTACTGGACGAACCGGCCAAACTTCCGCTCGCGCGGATGACATTGGAGCAGCTGCCGCGAGAAGGCAGGCGGTGGCGTGGCGTCTCGTGAGGTCCATTGGGCTTGCTCCCCGTGCGTTTCCGGCAGGTACGTCCAAGCGTTGCCGCCTGGCGCCCTGCTCGTTCAATTCGCCGAAGGATTAGCCAAATTTCCGCGCTGGTCAATCATTCGAATAAAATACCGTGCCGTGCAGCCAAGCTCTGGACGCCGCGCCCAAGCGCCTGACGCCTCCCATCCCCCGGGACGGGGCCGATATCGTGCTTTCACTGGAGCCGAACCCTCAGCTTTCCTGATGGTCTTGGAAACGGCGACAAGGGGTTCGCGCAATGACCGGAGGTCGCTGGTCTGGCCCTCGCTCCAGCATGCGGGAGCCTCGCCGTCGGCTGGAGGCAACAAGGCCGACCATCTTCCTCCGGTGCGATGGAAATCTGGCACCTACTTGGATACGGCTGGGCTGGTCAAACTGGTCCGGCGACCTATCACCACGATGCAGCGATTGTGAGAATGCGTCCTGCTCATCCCTCACGCGGTCTCGATGGGTCTCGAGCCGCAGCTATGGCGAATGGCCGACCGTCGACTTCGGATCCATCCGAGAGGCGGAGGCCTGGCTAGCGGTCACGTTCGATCCTGCTTTTCACCCAATAGCGACCAGCTGGAAAAAGGTTGAGTGAAGCTTGGGTCAGGGTTTTCAACCCGTCGCTTGCGGCATCGCTGGAAGCGCGATGATAGCGGCGAACAATGACAAGTGCCGGGGACTCGGCATCCGCATGTAACAAGCCCGCCAATGCTGCAGTTACCGGTGCTGCGCCGATTTCCTGGTCCACGTGGTCCACCTCGAAACCGTAACGAATGGCGACCATCTCGTGGATCGGTCCTTCGAGCGCATCAAGCGCCTCTCGGTCGAAGCCGTAGATCGGCGGGACATAGTGCTCACACCAGCAGACGGGCGCGCCGGTATCGCGCCGGACCCGCACGCCGGCAACGCGCAGCCAACGCTGGCCCGTCGGCAATCCCAGAAGATCGCACAATCTGGCGTCGTGCAGGCGCACGTAACTAAACGTATCGACTTGCAGAGCCGTGACGACGCCGAAGTCCAATAAATTATGCAATTTACCCAGAGTCTGAGAGTACCGAACTTGCGGGACGGTCGCCGAGACAATCGTTCCGCTCTTCCGACGGCGATCGATAAAACCGTCGTCTGAAAGAGCCTTGAGCGCCTCCCGTGCCGTGTGACGACCGACGCCAAAACGCGTCTGCAGTTCTGCCTCGCTCGGGAAGCGGCTTCCTACGGGATAGCGCCCCTCCATCAGCTCGCGCGCCAGCGCCTCGTACAGATCGCCGTGTCGCAGGGGCGTATTCTCGTCGGCGGGGACTGTGGGGACGTTCATCGTACGATTGTGCCTTGGGTCGGTCATTGTGTCGACCTTTAATCGGCCATTCGCTCAGCGCGCGCTTTCGGCCGAATGATTGACCGGCGTATTTTATTCGAATAAATGATCTTCAGAACGTATCCGGAGGAAACCGTGTCCGAATTGACGGCAGAGGAATTTCGCCAGTTTCCAGTGGCTCTCAAGGGGCACTTCTACGAGGATTTCGTGCCCGGGCGAACCTTCGTCCATCGGCGAGGACGAACGCTGCAGGCGGCGGACAACACCCTGTTCAATGCCCTCACGGTGCAGCTGAACCCCCTATACTTCGATGAGGCCGAAGCCCGAGCCGCGGGGCACGCGGCTGTGCCGCTGCAGCCCTGGCTCGTGTTCGCCACAGTCTTCGGACTTTCGGTTGAGGATCTCAGCGAGAAGGGAGGCGCCTTTCTCGGCATCGACGGACTGCAGTTCGTCAGGCCCGTGTACCCTGGCATCACGTTGCGCGCTCGCAGCGAGGTCCGCGCCTGCCGTCGCTCGGGCAAAAACCCCGGCTTCGGTATCGTCACATGGTTCACCGAGGGTTTAGAAGAATCGAGCGGCGAAACGGTCGTGTCCTTCTCGCGGACCAACATGGTTCATGCGCGTGCTGCTCTCACGGCGGAGGCCGCACGGTGACCGCCATGACTGACGAGCGCCGGCAGATTCAGGAAGCCGCGCGCACCTTCGCAAGAGAGGTGGTGTTGCCGCTGGCCAATCGCCTTGACCCGCTCAAGGAGGATATGCCCGCGTCCCTACGCGACCAGCTGGCCGAAATGGGCTATTTCGGAATTCTGATCCCGGAGGAGTACGGCGGCCTCGGCCTGGGCTGCGTGGAGTACTGCCTGATCACCGAGGAGCTTTCGCGCGCTTGGATGAGCGTGGGAAGCATCATCCGCAACCTCGGCCTGATGGTTGCCCAAGGTATGACCGAAGCGCAGAAGCGCGAATGGCTCCCGCGTATGGCGCGGGGAGAATTCATGGGTGCCTTTGCGATGTCAGAGCCGAATGCTGGCTCCGATGTCGCGAGCCTCACCACCCGCGCCGTCCGCGACGGGGACGGCTGGCGTATCACCGGCTCCAAGTGCTGGTGTACCTTCGCCGACGGCTCGGATTACATCGTGGTCATCGCTCGCACCTCGCCCGCCCCATCCGTCGCGCGACGTCACCAGGGACTCTCGGCCTTCCTGCTGGAGAAGCCTCGAGGTGAATTGCCGGCCGGCGTGCAGGGCCAGCCAATGCCGAAGATTGGGTATTATGGATGGAAGACGTGGGAACTCGCGTTCCAGGACGTCTACGTCGGCCCCTCGGCTCTGGTCGGCGAAGAGGGCCGCGCGTTCTATTACGTGGCACACGGGCTGGAGACCGCGCGGGCGCATACGGCGGCGCGGTCTATTGGCTTGGCGCAGGCAGGTCTCGAAGACGCCATCGACTACGCAAAGCAGCGCGTGCAGTTCGGCCACCCGATCGCCGACTTCCAAGCAACGCGATTCCGCATCGCGGACATGGCGACCCGCGTCGAAACCGCACGTCAACTGCTTTATGCGGTGTGCGACAAGATCGACAGCGGCGTGCGATGCGACAAGGAAGCCGCGATGGTGAAGTACTACGCTGCTGAGATCAGCGAAAGCGTGACCAGCGACGCACTCCAGATCCATGGCGGCGCCGGATACACGACGCACTTCGCCGTTGAGCGCCACTGGCGCGACGCGCGCCTCACCAAAATCTTCGAGGGAACCTCCGAGATCCAGCTGCGCATCATCTCCGACCACCTTCTGGGAAAGCTCGCGTGACCAACTCTGTCGATACCCCGGCCGCCATCCCCCTCCCGGCCTCGTCCTCATCCCAGGACCCGCTGTATTATGAGGATTGCCATCCCGGTCGCCGCATCGCGCACGTACGCGGCCGCACCGTGACCGAGATGGACAATGTCCTGCTCACCCACCTGACGATGAACACGGCGCAGGCCCACTTCAACGAAGTGGAAATGCGCGGCACAAACTTCGGGCAGCGGCTCGTGTTCGGCGGCATCACGGCGTCTCTTGTGCTCGGGCTAGCCAGCGAAGATACGGCCGCCCATGCCGTCGCCGAATTGAGCCTGGACAGGCTGCGGCTCAAGGCGCCCGTGTTTCACGGCGATACCATCATGGCCTTCACTGAAGTGATCGCGGCGGAGCTCGATCCGGACAGGCCCGATGCAGGCCGCGTTCGGTTTCGTCACTGGGGCTTGAACCAGCGCGACGAGATTGTCTGTGAGGCCGAGCGGACCGCACTGCTGCGACGTCGTCCCAAATCCGGCACTCAAGCCTCTTCGGAGAGCGCACGGTGAGCACGTTCTCCGGCTTCGGCGCTCTGCAGGGTCTGCGTGTGCTGGACCTGACGCACATGCTGGCTGGGCCGTTCGCCTCACAGATGCTGAGTGATCACGGCGCCGAGGTGCTGAAAATCGAGCCGCCCGAAGGTGATCCGACCCGCACTTTCGGCCCGTTCCATCCGGACGACACGCTCCGGTCCCATGGCGGCTACTTCCAGAGTGTCAATCGAAACAAGCGCAGCGTGGTCCTGGATTTCAGGACAGAGGCTGGACGGGCGGATTTCCTGGCCTTGGCGAAGACGGCAGACGTCGTAATCGAGAACTTCCGCGAGGGAGTGATGGACCGGCTCGAGCTGGGCTGGGACACCCTGTCGGCCGCCAATCCGCGGCTGATCTATGCCTCGGTACGAGGCTTCGGTGACGGCCACGGGCTCGGAGGTGAAAGCCCCTACGGCAGCTGGCCCGCCTTCGACCTCGTGGCCCAGGCCATTGGCGGCCTCATCGGCATCACCGGCGAGGATGCGGCGTCCGTGGTGAAGGTCGGACCCGGCGTCGGTGATTTGATGCCCGGCCTGCTCGCGGCTTTCGGCGTGCTCGCGGCGGTCATTGAACGCGAGCGTAGCGGGCGCGGGCAGTATGTCGACGTTTCGATGGCCGACACCATGCTCGCGCTGTGTGAGCGCATCGTGTACCAGTATTCCTATGCGGGAACGGTCAGCCAGCCCGACGGCAGACACCATCCCATGTTCGCGCCCTTCGGGCTGTTTCCGGCCCGCGATGGCGTGGTGGCGATCTGCTGCGTGCAGCAACACCAGTGGGAAACACTTTGCGGCCTGATGGGGCGTCCCGAGCTCTCCACCGCGCCAGCCTTCGCCAGCCCAGCTCAGCGTTCAGCGCATCGCAAGCAAGCAGCGGAAGTCGTCAGCGAATTCACCGCGCGGCTTACCAAGGCCGAGCTGACGGCGCGCCTGGGCGGAAAGGTACCCTTCGGCCCGGTGCAGAATGCAGCCGACATTTTCCTGGACCCGCATTTCGCCGCGCGAGATATGCTGCCGGAGGTGCATCATCCCGGCGTGCCCGTCCCGCTGGCCATCGCCGGGATTCCGCTCAAGCTGTCGCGCACACCCGGTCGCATCGTGCATGGGGGTGCGCAGTTGGGCGAACATACCGACCAGGCTCTGGCGCCGCTTCGGCGCTCCGCCGCTCCCGCTTCCTGCACAACTAATCCAGAAAAGATCAAGCCATGACCCGTGCTCCCGAACGACCCCGTCGCGTGCAGCTCGCCGTGCCCGGCAGCAACGATCGCATGATGGCCAAGGCCGCCAGCAGCCGTGCCGATCACGTCTTCCTCGACCTGGAGGATGCGGTCGCACCGAATGCGAAGGCTCAGGCGCGTGGCCAGGTCGTACACGCGCTGCGCGGTCTGGACTGGGCGGGCAAGGTCCGTTGCGTCCGCGTCAACGACCTTAGCTCCCCCTGGTTTCTCGACGACGTGAGCACTCTCGTTGAGCAGGCCAGCGACGTACTCGACACGATCATGCTGCCCAAAGTGAACCGCCCGGAGGACGTTCTATTCGTGGATCGGCTCCTGGCATTGCTCGAGCGCAGGTCTGGCGCCAGCCGTCGGATCGGACTCGAGATTCTGATCGAGGAGGTTCCCGGGCTGATGAACGTGGAGGCGATCTGCGCCGCCAGTGATCGGCTGGAGGCCGCTATCCTCGGCGTCGGCGACTACTCCGCCTCCCAGCGCATCGACCGTCGCGCGATCAATGGTCATCCGGAATATGTGGGCGACATATGGCACTACGCTCGCTTCAAGCTGCTCGTTGCCTGTCGTGCACACGGTCTGCAAGCCATCGACGGACCGTTCGTGAATCTGAAGGATGTCGACGGATATCGCCGCCAGGCGCGCGAGGCCGCGCTGATGGGCTTTGACGGCAAATGGGCCCTCCATCCGGACCAGATCGAGCCCGCACTCGAGGTTTTTACACCCTCGACGGAGGAGGTGCGCTTTGCCCGCGACGTGTCCAGTGCCTTCAAAGCTCGTGAGAGCGAGGGCATCGGCGCCTTCTCGCACGATGGCCTCATGGTGGACGTGGCATTGGTGCGGCTCTTGAACAATGCGCTTGTGAAGGCCGATCTCTTCGGCCTTTAGCCTGCCGCGGCACGAAGCGCATAAACATCGTCTCTGTATTAAACCCGAAGCTGCGCGTCAGGCGTCACCCGGTCCAGAAGACCATAGCTCAAAAGCTCGCTAGAGCGGTTCGATTCCGTAGGGGACCTGCCGCCGAAGTCTGTCCGAGCGCGACCCATGATCTCGCGTCTCCGATCCGAGCCTGTCAGCCCTTCGGTCTACGAAGACTTATGTGCCGAGCTGCATGCGCGAGGCTTCGCGGGCGACGTCGCGACGGGCATCGCGGACCGGACTGTCCTTGCGACGGACAACTCGATCTACCAGTTGGTCCCACGGGGCGGTCGCGGACGAGGTCGTCGAGGCCGCGGATAGGTATCGTCCAGTGTGCGCCAAGTCGCCTGGCTAGCGCGGAGGCTGGAGCCCGTCGCGGCTGGCTATGAGGCGCCGATCGAAAGGTGGCGCCTCCGAGCGCTGCAAAATCGTGCAAGGCCGGTATCGGCGCTACTGCGGTGGTTGCGGACGCTGGATCTCGACAGCCGCGACATGCTGGCCATCACGACACGGTGGGGCGTGCGGGCAGATGGTCTGCACGAGCTCTATTTGCAGACGGGCGCGAGCCTTTCGCGGCAGAAGTTTGCCGAGGAAATGCTGCGACATCTTTCCGATCCCAGCACCCATTCATGGCAAAACGTAAGGTCGAAGTTGGTGTCGTGTACTGCCTCAAAGACGGCCCTTTGGCGCCGCTTGTGCCTCTGTCAGGCACGTCAGCTTCATCAGGTTCATCAGGTTCGTCAGGTTCGTCAGTCGACGAGGAAATGCAAGAACCGGCCATGTAAACCTCAGCGCCGTCGATGTGACCAGCACAACAACGGTTCGTTGAAGCTGCTTCCCGGGATGGCCCAGCCCTCCCGGGAGACCAGCGCGCTGAGAAGGTGTCCCCGATCAACGTCCAGCTCTTAGGATGGCTCATGAAGTGGGAAGAAGAATTTCGACCTCTAAAGTATGAAGATGTGCGCGGGCAGGATGCGGCCATGCGTCAGTTGACGGGGTTTGCTCGCCGGCGCCTCGGACGATCGCTGTTACTCACGGGTGCCGTTGGCAGCGGCAAAACGTCCACCACGCGGGTTCACGCGCGCGCTCAACTGCGACATGCCAAATCAATATGGCTCGCCGTGCGGCACACGCCGGAACTGCCGTCTGCAGCCGATCCTGCCGCAGACTCCTATGTTGAGCGGCGACGACAGAGGTGCAGGCGGTGGCCTTCGATCAAGACTCCTGCAAAAACTCATAAACAAGCTGACAACAGTGAAGGCTCTCCTTCCGGAAAAGCCCTCTATTCCGCCTCCGCCGGGAGATGCGGAATACCGTAAGAAGCAAGGACTGTCTCCAGTGGAGTGAAAGAAAGTAGGCCGCCAACTAGGGCGGCCTACATTCTTCGCAATCGCTTATCTAGATACGCGCTTCCGTTCTGGCGGTCGATCGCTCTCCACCTTGGCTTCTTCCTCGGCCAAGAGTCTCATGATTCGCTGGCGCTCAGCCTCGTCGCTCGTGCGGGCAAGCAAGTCCCGATAATGTTTGATGTTCTCGCGGTATATGAAATTGCGCATGTTCTGGCCTCCGCACGGAGACGGTATAGGAGTATCAAATTGCACCTTTAAAAGAGGGTTGTCGAGCTACTTTGACCGCGGCGACCAATCCCGCGCTGGCGTGATCGGCGGCTCTACGACCCCGTCAAGCCGCCGTTGATTACCAGTCTTACGCGGGTAAGAGATCGCATCGGCAGTGATGGCCTCCCGGTCCGAATCGGCAAGGACTCCCTTGCGGCCCTAGACCTTGCAGCGCCCAAGGGCGAACTTGATTGCGTCTTTCAGAAGCTTCCCGCGCATGAACCTCAAAACAGGCCACTCCTAAGAACAAACTGAGCCACTGGGGTTAAACTAAGCCAGCGCCGCCGGCTGGGTACTGGCCTGTTTGATCCCTAGTGGCCTGATTTGACTGAGCCAGTGGCTCAATTTGAATTGCCCTACCTCGGTAGCTTGCTCTAAACCCAACGTAAATTCGGGGGTGCAGTCCGGACCTGCACCATGGATCTCAGAGCAGAGCAATACCGGCGCAAAGCCGAAGAGGCTGAACAGCTCGCCGAGAGCGCACGCGACCACGCCGTCAAGCAGGCATCCTGGGGATCGCACGACAATGGTGCGAGATGGCCGCACAAGTTGAACGCCAGCGCTTCTAACGCTTAAGGCTGCTTTGACTCGCGGCCCCATCAGGCTCGCACTTCATCGGTCATCACGTAGGCATATAGCCACCTGCTTTCGGTGACCGAGAGACCGATTGCACTCCTGCCCTCAACAATGGAGGGGAGTATGCAGCCCCAAAAAGTCCCCCAAGCAGCGCCACTTTGTCATCGCTGCAAGCAGCCGATGACATTCAACTCGCAAGAGAAGGTCGGAGACACTTTGGTGAATGTCTTCCACTGCGAGAATTGTGACATCCTCGCAGCGCTCGAGGCGGTCAAACCTGCAAGTTGAGGCCGCCCTAGTTGGCGACCTCTCTCTTACTGTACATTTGTCTGATCCTCCGCACATCAGGACCTCTATTTTGGGTCCGCGCTTCGACTATATTCGCGAGACGAGCATCGGATGGAAGGGTAAGCCGACTACTAATATTGAAATGAGGGTACGTGCCTCTGACTTCAGTATGAAGTTCGGCCGCCACTTCGACATCCGACTGAGAAACGTAGCGACCGCCCAATCGCTCAATGATGTGCTTCAACGGATAGGGGGGCTTGACGAAGCCCTTCGTTTTAATTTGCGCATCTAGCCATTCGTAAGCGATGCGTACACAGTCGTCGTGCTCATGCAGTAGTTCCTTGGCACCCTGAGAATATTTGGTCCGCTTCTTGGCGTCAGATATTTCCTTGCCTGTGAGCATTAGAGTCCCTTTCCATCATCGCGCTCTGGATCGTAGCCGAACTGAGGCCGATATTGCTCACCATAAACGCGGATAAAACTTATCCACTTATCGATGAAGTCGAGATAATCGCGGCTTAGGCCTGCGAAAGAGCAGCTTTTCTTCTACCCTTTTCGTTCTTAGGAAGAAGCGGGCAATACGATTACGCTCGCCGCTCCTCAATTTCAGGCTGAGGGGTATTTGGATGAGCTTGTCTACGATCTAGCCGATATCCGCGACATGCTTTCTCACGTCGATGGCGTTGATCACCTGCTTGGCCACGAAATTAAGGCCGACCGAAGAGCCGGATAAAATCCCTGTCGCTCTGCCGCGACATAGGCGGTGGCCTAATTGCCTTTTCGGACTGGCCGAAATAGGCCATTCGCCCGTGCGAAATGGCCACCGCCGTGATCGGCAAGCTTTGCCGGTGTAAGGCAGTTTTTGCACGCTTGCATAGGTTGCAAGAGCAACTTCACGCATCTAACTATCTGAGGTTGTTAAACCATTGCGTGTGGCACGTGCGTTGCACTCTCTCGACTGCACAAGTCATGGGGGCGCGCAATGGGGCGGCATGAGCGGATCAGGGGCTGGAAAAACCAACTCTACTACGGGGACAATCTAGAGGTCCTGCGTAGCCATAAGATCGCCCCTGAAAGCGTCGATCTTTGCTACATTGATCCTCCATTCAATTCGAAGCGCACCTACAACCAGATTTACAACAACGTTGGCATGGAAGACCGCGCGCAGGCGCAGGCTTTCGTCGATACTTGGGTTTGGGATGACCGCGCTATCACCGGCTACAACGAGATTCTGGACAACCCGAACGGACGATTTCAGCCACGACTAGTCGAGCTAATGAAGGGACTCCATGGGGTCCTCGGTGGAGGAAGTCTGCTTGCTTACTTGGTGAGTATGTCGCTTCGAATTACAGAAATACATAGGCTTCTAAAACCTACGGGATGCTTCTATCTGCATTGTGATCCGACCTCGGGACATTACCTCAAGATCGTTCTCGATGCGGTGTTCTGCACGCAGGGTGGCGATTTCCTCAATGAAATTATCTGGCGCAGAACACGCGCGCACAATGACCGCAAGCTAAAAAAATATGGTGCAATTCACGATACGATTTTCTTCTACGCAAAATCCGGAACATGGCCTTTCACAGTCCAGTTTTCTAAGCGCGACAAAAACGCGCCAAAAACGCATGACCTTTACAAACACACTGACGGCAAGCTCTATCGCAAAGACAATTGCCGCGCTCCAGGTAACCGGGGGCCGCTCTATGACTGGAATGGTCATAAATTTCACTGGCGTTTTTCGCCTGAAGAGCGAGATCGCTTGATTGCGGAAGGCAAGGTCGTTTATTCCAAAAGCGGAATGCCGCGAGTTTTGCGTCCCGTCGATCCTGAAAAGGGGTCGCCCCTTCAAGATATTTGGGTCGATATTGATCCACCAAATTCGGGTTCGGATGAGGCTCTTGGCTATCAAACGCAGAAGCCGGAGAGTTTGCTGGAACGAATTATCCTGTCGTCCACAAAAGAAGGTGACACGATTTTGGATGCCTATTGCGGCTGTGGAACGAGCGTTGCTGTTGCACAAAAACTCAAACGGAAATGGCTTGGCATCGATATTACCTATCAATCCGTATCTCTTGTTCTTCGCCGCCTTGAGGACACATTTGGTGCCGTTGTTTTGAATGACATTGTCACTGACGGCATTCCACGTGATATGGCGTCGGCTATTGCGCTTGCACACAAAGATGATGATCGGCTACGCAAGGAATTTGAGAAATGGGCTGTACTTACCTACACAAAGAACCGCGCGGTAATTAACGAGAAAAAAGGCGCAGATGCTGGCATTGATGGCCGTGCTTATTTCAAGGTTGGAAAAAAAGACAACGCCAAGATCATTTTCCAAGTGAAGTCCGGCGGAGTTGATCGCAAAGACATCGCTACGTTGCGTGGTGACATGGGTCGCGAGAGAGCAGCGATGGCTATTCTCATAACACTGGAAAAGCCGACCAAGCCGATGCTTGATGAGGCCAAAGCGGCCGGCAAATTCAAGCACGAGGAAATGGGGCGGGACTACGACGCAATCAGCATCGTCCCCATCGCTGAAATAGTGGAGCAAGAAAAGCGTCTTGAGATTCCAATGAGCATGGAAGTCATCAAGGCTGCGCAGCGTGCAGAAGCTGCGCAGCAACTTGACTGGATTCTAAAAGCTCAGGGCGTTGAACATTAGTTCTTTCCACCGTCAATTACCTGCCACCGCTTCCGCCGATCTGGCGCGGTCGTTACGGGTGTGATCGGCTGTGTCGCTAGCGCCGCGTCTAACAGATCAGCAATCGTCCAAACCCGATCAGCAACGCCAAGCGCCATGGCGGGCGTGCTGCGCAGGCTTTCGTGCACGCGGCACAGATTGTAGTGCGCGACGTAGAGTGAGACGGCAGCGCAGTGGTTTTCGAGACGCTTGCTGAAACCATTGCTGAGGCGCGCGAACCGCTTTGAGCCCATGCGGATGGAAAGATTGCTGCGCTCGACGTAGCTGGTCGAAATCTGCGACGGCACGCCGCTTACTACGTCGTATTCTACGGCTACTACCTTCGCGGCGGAGTAGCGTCGCGCGGCTTCCTTCATGCCGATGCTCAAATCAGGCCACTGGGGTCAAAACAGGCCAGCACCCCAGTCGGCCATAAACACAAAACAAGAATTAAGAGTCAACGGATGCAGCTGGTCGGCTATCCCTATGTGTTTGTCAGGCTCCGCTGCGATCTGTGCAAGCGGTCGGGACAGTCCCGGTTGGTCCGCCTAGCCGACAAGTACGGCAGCCCGTGGCGAAGCGACAAGGCCTTGATGTGAAGGGAATGCGGTATCTCCCCGCCGGACATGCCTGCTCGCACCGGCCTGATTTGCCACAGCGGCCGCTGCGGATGGTGTCTGGCGGAAGGAAGTAGAGGGAAGCGTGTGGTAGTCCAGGGCCGTTTCGAATTTGTGCGGCTGTTTCGGCAGATTGAACTGTTCCAGATGGTGCAGGCGGAGTAGCATTTCACGATGGGTAAGGTGGTGTCGCTGTCGGGCAGACCCCGAGCAGATGATGGTCCTTTGGAAGGGCCAGACCTCCCGCATGCTTCAACGATGCGATGCCCAGATTGCGGCGGAATGGCCCGGCTGAAAAGCACCCGCCGTGATGCATTCGATGATAAGTATGAGATGTGGACCTACGCCTGCCCCGATTGCTGGCAGGAGTCGACCGCTCGGGTGGAAAAGTAAACTCGCGACCGGGTCGCCTTAAGGGACCGGCTTCCCAAGATGGCGAGCATCGGACTCGATCATCCGGTTGAGGGACGCAATCACATCCTTCTGGTCGAGGAAGCGGCCGATTGTATCGAGCGCCTCTTCGACGGAACGGGCGCACGGATGCCAGTAGCGTGCGAGGGCGGCTTGTGCCACGACCATTGCAGCATTACGGTCTCCCTGGCGCGGTGCGAAAGTGGTTATCGATGGGTTCGAACACTGCGTGCTCGCGGTGGGCGGGCTTGAGACGAGCGGCAGCGCCCGAAGTCGATGGGGAGCATGATGATCTCCCTTTTAAAGGAGATCATTCAGTTGAGCGGCATAGAAATTATGCGCACTAGATGTTTATTGTCATGAATAATGGCTGGTCGCGAACGAGGGTGTTGTCGAAATCCTGCCGCTCCTCTTCACTAATGCAGCGGTGAGTTTTTGGTCCGGGTTTGTACAGGCCAAACTCTTCTAAAACCGCCAATAGAGCGGCCAGTCCAACTTCTTTGCGTTTGGTTCGCTCTTCATCGACGTGGATGGTGCCCTTCGTTGGGTAATAGTTCACCGGGCCAAACTTCAGTTGATGAGCGTTCCGACGACTAAAGGGGATTTTGAGTCGTCTGAGCTCATCCATTGCGTCCTTCATTTGCGTTTCGATGCGGTCGTCAGGGTAAGGGGTGGTCACAGATAACTCCGTTTCTTGCTGGGTTTCACCCGCGCACTTGTTCGGCGGTGGCAACAGTGAAGTGATATAACGGGAAGGAAGGCATTTAGATTAGGGAAGAAGAACTAGCGTACTAAGGATCCGGTCGGTCGGTGGCAGGGGGCAGGGGATATGGAGAGTTGTCACTTATCTTCTCATTTGGGCCATCTTTCAAAAGATGGAGCTAGTGCAATGTCATCCCACCAAGCACGGTCGGCATGAGGCTAATGAACTTGAGATCGTATGTTGACCTAACGTTTTGTCCCGTGTCTTGTTCGGCGGCCGTAGCTAATCCCGAGCGTTGCCTCCCTAAGATGGTCGGGATGGTGATGACCGTAGACGCGCTCAAGCATCTCGACGCTCATTCCAAGAAAGCCGGCAGCGGTCCAGAGATCCACGCCGCTTTGCATCATCCACGTCGCGGCGGTGTGGCGAAGAGTATGCGGAGACGCCGGCGCGTGAAGATTGGCCAGGGCTACTGCTCGTTTGAAAGCGGTCTTAACTGATTTAACGGGCTTGCCGTTAAACTCGACAAAGTGCTGCGTGATTATCCCGCGCTCTTTCCATCGCTTCATGTGAGCAAGTAGGCGCGGCGGTATCGGTACGGTGGGTCGGCGTTTGGTGCTCTCCCGTTCGCCCTGAGGCAATCGGAAGAAGAGCCCCGCCTCAAGGTCGACGAAAGAACGGCCGATAGCCGAGATAGGGGAAGCCGACGCAATCGCTGTCGCCCTTGTGCCGGTATAGAGGCCTATCAAAATGAAGCGCGCCAAGTGGCGGAGCGGATACTTTTGAGTCGGTAGAGCGGGACCTTTGTCCAGTTTTCGGCTGCGGCGTTGCAGTTCGCGTGTTCGCCAACAGGCCCACAGCAGGCGCGCCGCTTCCGTTCGTGTCAGCCACCTGTCGCGGGGCGCTCCCCTCGGCGGTAGCACGACGCGAACTTCTCCGCGGTGGAGGCCCTCGCGCGCATGATGGTTGATGGCGGCGCGCAGGTCTTCCAGATCGCGTCGCGCGCCGCCGTTGTTGCCGCGGCTACGCTGGTAAGCCCTGCAGCTGTCGCCGGAAACTTCGGCCAGTGTTCTGGCGCCCCACCATTGATTGAGGCGCTTTATTCGGCGGTCAAACTGCTTCTTGTTCCGCTGATGGTCTCGGCAATCCCGCAGGTAAATAAGTAGAACGTCGGCTATCTCGATTCGCTCGATGTCGCGTAGCGTGCGCGCCGGTTCGTGCTTGAGGGCGATATACTCGGCGAGCTTTCGTTCAGCCGCTGCAGCGTCATTCTCACCGCAGCCTGTGCCGATGTCTCGGGCACCATCCCGTATTCTCCAGGTCGAGCGGTGGGTAACCTTTCCCTTTGCATCGCGTCGCTCAGGACGCAGTTCAAGACGGGGGCCTTTGCTTCGACGCGACATAGTTCACGCATTCTGTCGATGTGGGCAAGGGTCGTGAAATCCTTGCCCGCGATTCGCTCGATGGTCAGACGCCCTCTTGCCGCCTCCCTGCGAAGACTCGACGCGCTGACCGACCCATCGGGGAAGGCCAGCTTTGCGGCCTTCGCTAAGCGGAGAGGTGTGTCTCTCGGGAGGTCGCGTTGATCTTGAGTCATCGAGCGTGTAAACGACGCAGTGTCTGAGGGTCCATATGGACTGATATTGGGTACATATGGACCCTATTGGATTCTGTCAAGGGGGATGTTTATTGTGGCGGCGACTATGCAGCGGGCAGAGAGAGCGGCACGTAGCGTTCCCCGTGGGGAAGAGGTCCTCAAGTTTTTGAAAGGTGAAAAGGCTCGCAGCGCCCTCGTCGCGGCCGCCTCCGCGGGAGATCCTCCCGTCGCCGCTATCAGCCGCGACTTGGTCGAACTCCTAGGAGCTAAAGAGCTAAAATCGGCACAAGTGAAGCAATTTACCGGGCTTTGTATCCGCGCGATCTTGGAAGAGGAGGGGTTTGAGGTCGAACGGACGGGGGTCTGGCTCGGCAATGATCCGGTCTTCTCTACCGGGGCTGTGTACCGCAAGATGACGTCTATCAAGGCGTCGGGATCGAGCGATCTATTAGACCGACTTGCGAAGTCTTTGCGTGACGATGAGGCCAATCGACTGTTCGAAATTCTAAGAAAGCGGCTGAGAAAGTAGGGGTTTTGGTATCCCCGGTTTGAAGCGTTTCGGATACCGAGGGTTGGTTATTACTAAGGCTTGAATTGCCTCTCAATGCGCTCACAACCGTTGCGAGCCGAACGGGCGGCCGGCGGGATACTTTCTCTGGCTCTCTCACGGCAAAAACAGGGGTTACCCATTTGTGTGGAACGCAAATGGCTTCTGAATTGCCTCTTCGGGATGTGCGCGAACGCTGGTTTAACTGTTACGGGCCAGCGCCGTGGACGGCCTACGTGCAGATAGCGGCGGAGGGGCGGCCACCATCCGCACGACCCAGAACATAACCCCGGCCGGCACAACGCATTATATCTATGACCTTGCCGGTCATCTAATTGCGGAAGCGACTTCCGGCGGTGCCACCGTTCGGGAGTATCTATGGGTCGGTGACATGCCGCTGGCGGTCGTCGCCGACATCGATACGGCAACGCCGAACCTCTATTATGTGCATGCCGACAACATCAATCGTCCGATCATGATGACGGACGGTGCGAAGAACATCGTCTGGCAGGCGACCTATAAGCCCCTGCTGCTGTAAGATTCGAGCCGGAATTTGAGGTCAGCTGTGCTGGCCGTTGGCGCAACTTTGCCGAGGCGCTAAATCGCCGTTGGATGAAAGTTCCGCGGCTGTTCGGTACCGCCCCAGTTTCGCCCCAGATTGGAGCGTTCCGGATGACCATAAAGAGCATCGACCATCATATAACGCCTTGAAAACGCTCAGATTTCTCCTCGCGGCCACCGCTCATAACGGTCTGGTTGCAGGTTCGAGTCCTGCCGGGCCCACCACCGTTTTCAGTACGTTGATGATCATCGCTAACGCGCGTCCTATGTATAGGAATGCGTGTTCCGCAGATCATTCGACCCTTAGCCCGATCGCCTCAATCATGCTTTTCCATTTAATAATATCTGATCTAAAGAGTTTTTCGGAGGCTTTCTGATCGAGAAAGGTCGGCTCGAATCCCATCTGCTGGAGCTTATCGGTGACTGACGGATCATTCAGGATCTGACCGATTGCTTCACTCAATTTTGTCGTTATCTCTTCGGGCGTTTTGGCAGGCACGAAGAAGCCGGCCCAGACTAAGGAGGTAAAATTAGGATATCCTAGCTCGGCGAAAGTCGGGACATCCGGCAAAATTGAGAGGCGCTTCTCACTTGCAATGGCGAGACCGCGGAGACTGCCAGACCTGACAAAGGAGGCTGCTCCAGAGGCCGGTGGGGCCGCCACGAGTGGAATTTGATTACCTAAAGCAGCGCTAACTGCCGGCGCGCCACCCTGAAAGGGGATGTGAGTCGTCCGTATATTTGCCAGCTTCTCAAAGAAATATTGGATCGCAATGTGCGACATGCTGCCGGTGCCAGCTGTGCCGAATTGGATAGAGGTGGATCGCGCCGTATCCAGCATCTCTTTAAGAGTTTTCGCGTTGCTGGGATGAGTCGAGATCATTTCCGGCGACGCAGCTACGATTGCCACAGCTTTGAACTGGTCGGCCGTGTAGCCACGGCGCGCATAGATAGTTTCATTCACTGCCAGTGTGGGTGTCGCGCCGAGGATCGTGTACCCGTCCGGGTCAGCACTCGCGACTCGCCGATTGGCGATATTGCCATTAGCGCCACCTCGGTTTTCGACGACCACAGGTTGCCCCAGTTTCGCTGAAAGCCGTTCGCCAAACAATCGCGAGACTGTGTCCATGAGTCCGCCCGGCGCATAGCCAACAACAATTGTGATCGGCCTGTTCGGGTATGATTGGGCACGGGTGCTAGATACCAATCCCGTCACGACGAGAGCGAGTGCGGTTAGAAGCGCTGCGCGCCCCGGTGCGCATGGGTTAAAGCGTCGACGTATCATAGTTTCCTCCGATTGTTTTTCTTACAGCGATGCCGCGTTTCAAAGCGACGTAGTGCAGACTCCTCAGCTTTCCATCGGCTCCCAACATTCTTCTTTCTTAAGCGAGCCTTTTAGGCTGGACTCAGCGTTGATATTTTCAACCCGCGTGTGCATTCGCGGCGAAACGAGCGGGGGGCCTCAGGCATCGTGCGGGTCGCGCCGAAAACACATCCGTCCCGTCGCATAATGAGCAGCGTTGCATCATCGGCACCCTACAAAAACGACGGGGGCATGTTATGGGCATGGCGCCTGGGACATATCGACAATCACGATCCTCGGTCGGTTAAAGGGCTGCGGCAGGATTGCGATGTTCGCGCCGATGCTTACGTCGAAATCGAGCGCCATCGCTTCCGTGATGGCGCGTTGAGCATTGCGCCCATAAAGGATCGCGGAAAATCCTCTGCTACGTGGTTCGTCTAGCAACAGCGTTTTCTTCTGAGCTATTTCGACTCGCGGCTGAGGAATAATCCTGCCTGCTACATTTTGAACATCGGTATGGAGGCCTCAAAAACTCAAGTCGATTGGTTGCTCCAAGATTACCATGATGCGAGAATGCTAGCAGAGAGCGGCATGCGAATAGTCAAGATATAAGAAAATGGGAGGATGCGAGTGAGCCGGGAGATGATTGGCCTTATGCTCATTGGAGAAGATCTTGTTTCGATTTGGCAGTGGAGACTGGATCGATTCCGCAAACCCGGCGACTGAGGAGAGGGTCGTACAATTTCCTCGAGGTCGTGCCGTCGAGTGCAATAAAGATTGGAGCCGTGGCGGCCGCGCAACCCGAATGGGACCGGCTGGATATCAAGGAGCGCGCACGGTTCTTGAAACACTTAACTGGCGGGCTTCTGCTCTGCACAGACACTAACTCGATTCAGATTCCGTTGTGATCAGCAATGACCGGCACTCCGCAACTCCGTGTAAAGAAGTGATCTCATTATGAGCAACGCAGAACCCGCGATCATCGCAGTCGAAGAACATTATTGGGACCCTGAGCTTTCGGCCTATTTTGCTGGCGCCGAGGGAAGGCGCGCCGATGAAATCGAACGGCGCCTGCACGATTTCGAGGGTGACCGTATAAAGGACATGGATCGTGCCAACATACAGATGCAGGTCTTGTCGCACGGGGCGCCATCCGCACAAAAACTGCCAGCGGACATAGCGGTTCCGCTGGTCCAACGC
>Ga0164243_10002874_pt1 | contig 27949 bp, 25 predicted proteins | sample OricompcompostOP_FD_108781 | JGI IMG/M metagenome (GOLD analysis project Ga0164243, IMG submission 108781) | Organic Plus compost microbial communities from Emeryville, California, USA - Original compost - Organic plus compost (OP) | ecosystem: Engineered > Solid waste > Mixed feedstock >...
CGTCGAGGAGGGCTTCGGCGAGGTCTGACCCGGGACCACACCGGGAACCGCGCGGGCGCCGACGCCGTTGTCCGTGGCGGGCCCGCTGCCCAGCACCACACGCTGACGGCGCCGGGTAGATGCCGACGGCGCCGCGTATTGCCAGCGCCGTCGCGCGGTATCCCACGCCGTCACGGCGGGATGCCGTGCGAGACCGGACGTCGTGCGAGGGCGGGACGGCGGTCGGCGCGCGTGGCGGCACGTGTGATGTGCGGCACAGGACATGCACTCCCTGCAAATTTGCAGTCGGTGTAAAGTTGCACACCGTGCACGATGTTGAGCAGGACGCCCGGGCGACCGACGGCGCGGAGCACGCTCCGACCCTCGGCGAGCTCGCCGCTCCCCTGGAGGCGGGTCAGCGGCAGGAGGGCCCGTCCGTCGGCCTGCGTGAGCGCAAGAAGCGCGCCCGGCGCGAGGCCCTCATCGACGCCGCGCACCGGCTCGTCGACGAGCGCGGCCTCGACGCGGTGACGGTCGAGGCGATCTGCGAGGAGGCGGGGGTCTCCCCGCGCACCTTCTTCAACTATTTCGAGTCCAAGGACGACGCGGTGCTGGGCCACACCCCGTGGCCGGTGCGTGAGGACGTCCGCGCCGTGTTCGCCGCCGGTGGGCCCACCGGACGGCTGCTGGACGACCTGGAGATCCTCGTGGGCCAGGGCTTCGAGGCGCCGCCGATGGGGCAGGCCCGGCTGGCGCGCGCCATGGAGCTCCTGAGCCGCGAGCCGCGGCTGCTCACCCGGCACATGGCCTGGATCGAGCGCTACAAGGACGAGCTGACGACGACGATCACCCAGCGTCTCGGCGACCCGCCCGCACACTCCCCGGAGCTCGTCGCCGGGCTGGTCCTGCTCATGGTGGCGACCACCTTCCAGCGCTGGGACGCCGCCTCCGGCGAGGGCGACGCACGCGAGCACCTCTCCGGCGTCGTGGACGAGCTGCGCGCCCTGCTGACCGTCTGACCGGTCCGTCGGGCCTCGGCCGGACGGACCCACCCACCGAACGACCGGACGACGACCGTCGCCCGGGATGCCCCACTCCCTCACCCACCCGCACCCGGAAGGTTCAGATGGCCACCGCCACCGCACCGGCGCCCGACAAGCCGCTGATCGTGCTCACGCCCCGCACGGTCTGGCTGATCTTCGGCGCGCTCATGGCGAGCATGTTCCTGTCCTCGCTCGACCAGTCGATCGTCGGCACCGCCATGCCCACGATCGTCGGCGAGCTCAACGGCGTCGAGCACCAGGGGTGGGTCGTCACGGCCTACATCCTGGCGATCGCGGTCGTCATGCCGCTCTACGGCAAGTTCGGCGACCTGTGGGGGCGGCGCTGGCCGTTCCTCGTGGCGATCGGGCTGTTCACCGTCGCGTCGGCCGGCGCCGGCTTCGCCCAGTCCTTCGGCGAGCTGGTCGCGTTCCGCGCGATCCAGGGCCTCGGCGGCGGCGGCCTGATCATCCTGTCGCAGGCGATCATCGCGGACATCGTGCCGGCCAACGAGCGCGGCAAGTACATGGGCCCGATGGGGGCGCTGTTCGGCATCTCCGCCGTCGTCGGCCCGCTGCTCGGTGGGCTCTTCACCGACCACGCCGACTGGCGCTGGTGCTTCTGGATCAACGTGCCGATCGGCCTGGCGGCCTTCATCGTCTCGTGGTTCACGCTCAAGCTGCCTTCGCACCGGTCGGGCCGTCGCCTCGACGTGGCGGGCATCGTCTTCCTGGTGCTGGGTACCTCCGGCTTGGTGCTGACCACCAGCTGGGACTCGTGGACCGGCAACCGTGGCTACGACTGGTCCGACCCGGGCCTGCTCGGCCTGGTCGTCGGCACGCTGGCCTCGATCCTCCTCTTCATCCTGGTCGAGCTGCGCGCCAGCGAGCCGATCCTGCCGCTGCGGCTGTTCCGGAACCCGACGTTCACCATCGCTACCGCGATCGGCCTGATCCTGGGCATGGGTATGTTCTCCGCGCTGGCCTTCCTGCCGACGTTCCTGCAGATGTCCACCGGCGCGGGGGTCACCGAGTCCGGCTTCCTCATGCTCCCGATGATGGTCGGCGTCATGGCCACGGCCATCGGCTCCGGTGTCGCCATCACCCGTACCGGCCGCTACAAGCTGTACCCGGTCGTGGGCCTGGTGATCACCGCGGCGGGCGTGGCCTGGCTGACGCAGATCACCGGCGACATGTCCATGTGGCTGTTCGGCGCGATGATCGTCGTGCTCGGTGCCGGCATGGGCCTGGTGATGCAGACCATCGTGCTGGCGGTGCAGAACGCCGTCGACCCGCACGAGATCGGGACCGCGACGAGCGCGAACAACTTCTTCCGCGAGATCGGTGCGGCTGTCGGCACGGCGCTGTTCTCGACGCTGTTCACCACGCGGCTGACCGAGCGGCTCACTCCGCTGTTCCCCGAGGGGCCTGGTGGTGGCGACGCGGCGGGTGCGCAGAACCTCACGCCCGCCGTCGTGCAGACGTTCCCGGCGCAGCTCAAGACCGGCGTGATCGACGCGTACACGAACGCGCTGGCACCCTCGTTCTGGTACCTGGTGCCGCTGATCCTCATCGGGTTCGCGCTGTCGCTGTTCATGCGTGAGGTGAAGCTGTCCTCGGTGGCCGGCATGGTGGCGCGGGGTGAGGCCGTGGCGGCCGACGGGACCGGTGCCGCCGGGACGCCCGTCGGCGGTGCCGCCGTGGCCGCCGGTACAGCGACGACCGTCTCCGCCGGTGCGACGCCGGAGGGTGCGGCTGCGGACGGCGGGGCGACGGACGGTGGCGCGCGGGACGCGGCGCGCGGCGACGGTGCCGTGTCCGACGGTGCGGTTGCCGACGGTGCCGTGTCCGACGGCACCGCGGCGACCGACCCCGACGGCGACGCCCTGGCGCGCCGGTAACCTGGACCGGTGAGCTCGACCGTCCCGCCCGGCACCCCGGCGGTGCGCCGCAAGCGTCCCGCGAAGCCCCAGTTCACCCAGACCACCCTCGTCCTCGAGGCGGTGCTGGTGTTCTTCGCGACGCTGGTGGCGTTCGGCCTGCGTGTCGCCGAGCCGGCGGTCGTGTGGTGGGTGGGCGGTGCCCTGTCGGTGCTGCTCGTCCTGCTCTCCGGCTTCGTCACCCGACCCGGCGGCTATGCCGCCGGGTCGGCGGCGCAGGTGCTCGTCCTGCTGGGCGGCATCGTCGTGCCGATGATGTGGGTCATCGGCGGCATCTTCGTCGTCATGTGGGTGGTCTCGCTGCGGCTGGGGGGACGGATCGACCGTGAGCGGGCAGAGTACGACGCCGCGCACCCGGAGGCGGTCGGCCCCTGACCCCGGCGGCGCCCGGACCCCGGACGCGCCGAAGGTCGTGGGTCGGCCTGCGGCTAGGGTGACCGCCATGACTGACGCACCGGCCACGCAGCGCACCCTCGTCCTGGTCAAGCCCGACGGGGTGCGCCGGGGGCTCGTCGGTGAGATCGTGCGGCGCATCGAGGCCAAGGGCTACGCACTCGTCGCGCTGGAGCTGCGCGAGGCCGGCGCGGAGCTGCTCGCCGAGCACTACGCGGAGCACGCCGGCAAGCCGTTCCTGGCACCGCTGGTGGACTTCATGCGCTCCGGCCCCGTGGTGGCCGCGGTCGTCGAGGGGCACCGGGTCATCGAGGGCTTCCGGTCGCTCGCCGGCGCCACCGACCCGACGCTCGCCGCGCCCGGCACCATCCGCGGCGACCTGGCCCGCGACTGGGGCCGGCCCGTCATCGAGAACCTGGTGCACGGATCCGACTCGCCCGAGTCGGCCGCCCGGGAGATCGCGCTCTGGTTCCCCGCACTCTGACCAGTCGGCGTCGTCACGCGCAGGCCGGTGCGCGTCCTGGCCGGTCCGCCTCGCCGTGTTCGCCTGCCCGCGCCTCTAGGCTGCCTGCGTGCACCTGAAGACCCTCACCCTGCGCGGCTTCAAGTCGTTCGCCTCCGCGACGACGCTGAGCTTCGAGCCGGGGGTCACGTGCGTCGTCGGCCCGAACGGCTCGGGCAAGTCGAACGTCGTGGACGCCCTCGCCTGGGTGATGGGCGAGCAGGGAGCCAAGTCGCTGCGCGGCGGCAAGATGGAGGACGTCATCTTCGCCGGCACCTCCGGCCGGCCTCCGCTGGGGCGCGCCGAGGTGTCGCTGACCATCGACAACACCGACGGCGCGCTGCCCATCGATTACACCGAGGTCACGATCTCGCGGACACTGTTCCGCAACGGCGGCTCCGAGTACGCGATCAACGGCCAGGGTTGCCGGCTGCTTGACATCCAGGACCTGCTGTCCGACTCCGGTCTGGGCCGCGAGATGCACGTCATCGTCGGGCAGGGGCAGCTCGACGCCGTGCTGCGCGCGACGCCCGAGGAACGCCGCGGCTTCATCGAGGAGGCCGCCGGGGTCCTCAAGCACCGCAAGCGCAAGGACAAGGCGCTGCGCAAGCTCGAGGCGATGCAGGCCAACCTCACCCGCTTGAACGACCTCACCGCCGAGATCCGTCGCCAGCTCGGCCCGCTCGGTCGACAGGCCGAGGTCGCCCGCAAGGCCGCCGTCGTCCAGGCCGACCTGCGCGACGCCCGGGCGCGGCTGCTCGCCGACGACCTGGCCCAGCTCACCGCGACGCTCGAGCAGGAGATCGCCGACGACACCGCGCTGCGTACCCGGCGTGAGCAGGTCGAGCGGGCGCTCGCCGGGACGCGCGACCGGCTCGCGACGCTGGAGCGGGAAGCGGCCGAGGCGGCCCCTGCTGTCACGGAGGCCAGCGAGGTCTGGTACCGGCTCTCGTCCCTGCGCGAGCGGCTGCGCGGCACGGCCTCGCTCGCGGCGGACCGGGTCCGGCTGCTGGGCAGCGGCGTCGTGGCTGAGCAGGGCCGCGGTGCCGACCCCGACGACCTCGCGGCCCAGGCCGAGCGCGTCCGGGCGGCCGAGGCCGAGCTGGCTGCCGAGGTGGAGGTCGCGCGGGCGGGGCTCGAGGGCGCCGTGACCGCTCGACAGCAGGCCGAGCAGGCGGCGTCCGCCGCCGAGAAGGACCTTGCGACGGCGCTGCGGGCGGCCGCGGACCGGCGGGAGGGCGTCGCGCGGCTGGCCGGTCAGGTCGCCGCACGGCGCAGCAGGGTGGAGGCGACGGAGGCCGAGCTGGGCCGGGTGCGGGAGGCGCTGACCGCCGCGGAGGCCCGCGCCGAGGAGGCGGCCGCACAGTTCACGGTGCTCGAGTCGCAGGCGGCCGGCGCGGAAGCCGGTGAGGAAGGGCTCGACGCCGAGCACGAGGCCGCACAGGAGGCTCTGGACGAGGCCGTCGCCCGCGTCGCGGCGCTCCAGGAGCAGCTGGCGGCGGCCGAGCAGGAGCGGGCGTCGCTGCGCTCCCGGGTGGAGACCCTGGAGCTCAGCCTGGAGCGCAAGGACGGTGCCGGTGCGCTGCTGGCCGCCGACGGCCTGGCCGGAGTGGTGGGCTCGGTGGCGGCGCTGCTGGCGGTCGACCCGCGCGACGAGGACGCGATCGTGGCGGCCCTCGGCGGGCTGGCCGACGCGGTGGCTGTCGAGTCCGTGGACGCCGCCGTCGACGCCATCCGGTACCTGCGGGTGCAGGACGCCGGCCGCGCGGCGCTGCTGGTCGGCGGTGCGGCGGCCGGGACCCGTGCGCCGGTCCAGGCGCCCGCCGGAGCCGACCGTGCGGTCGACCTCGTGCGGGCCCCCGAGCATGTGCGGGACACCGTGCACGCGCTGCTGGCCGACGTGGTCGTCGTCGACGACCTGGCCACTGGCCGGGCGCTGCTGGCCGCGCACCCGCAGCTCGTGGTCGCCACCCGCACTGGGGACCTACTGGCGGGGGACCGGGCTGCCGGCGGCTCGGCAGCTGCCCCGAGCGCGCTGCACCTGCAGGCCGCCCTGGAGCAGGCCCGGACCGGCGCACAGGAGGCGGGGGAGCGGGCCGAACGGCTGCGCTTCGAGCTGGCCGCCGCCACGCAGGCCCGGGGCGAGGCCCAGCAGGCCTACGACCGGACGCTGGAACGGCTCAACGAGTCCGACGCGGCCCTCGCGGCGGTGGCCGAGCAGCTCGGCCACCTCGGCGCGACCGTGCGCGCGGCGCGGGCCGAGGCCGAACGGCTGCGGCAGACGGAGGAGGCAGCATCCCGCACGCTGGCGGACGACACCACGGAGCTGTCCGAGCTCACCGCGCGGCTCGCCGCTGCGGAGGTGGAGCCGGCCGAGAGCGAGGCAGCGATCGCCGACGGCACCCGCGCCCGCGACGAGCTCGTCGAGGCGGCGGCCGCGGCACGGGCACGCGAGACGGAGGCCCGCCTGACGCTGCGGACCAGCGAGGAGCGGGCACGGGCTTTGGCCGGCCGGGCCGAGTCGCTGGAACGGGCTGCGCGGGCCGAGCGGGAGGCCCGGGAGCGTGCGGCCGAGCGCGAGCGGCAGCGGGCCCGGCAGGCGGCCGTCGCGCAGGCGGTGCGCGCGGGAGCCACCCGGGCGCTCGCGGTGCTGGAGGAGTCCCTGCGCCGGGCGTCGGCGGAGCGGGACGCGGCCGAGGCGGCACGCGCCGAGCGGGACCGGCTCATCGGCGAGACGCGGAGGCAGGTCGAGGCGCACGCCGCCGAGCTCGCGACGCTGACCGACGCCGCGCACCGTGACGAGGTGGCCCGCACCCAGCAGCGCCTGCGCATCGAACAGCTCCAGGCGCGGTCGGTCGAGGAGCTCGGCCTGGACCCGGCGGTGCTGCTGGAGGAGTTCGGCCCGCACCGGGAGGTCCCCGTGATGACGCCGCCCGGGACCGAGCCCGACGAGGGAGCACCGGCCACGGTGCCCTACGTGCGTGAGCAGCAGGAGAAGCGGCTGCGGGCTGCCGAGCGGGCGCTGTCCCTGCTGGGCCGGGTCAACCCGCTGGCGCTGGAGGAGTTCGCCGCGCTGGAGGAGCGCCACCGCTTCCTCACCGAGCAGCTCGCCGACCTGAAGAAGTCCCGCACGGACCTGCTGGAGATCGTCCGGGAGATCGATGAACGCGTCGAGCAGGTGTTCGCCGAGGCGTTCCGCGACACCGCCGAGCAGTTCGACCGGGTGTTCCCGCGACTGTTCCCGGGCGGTGAGGGCCGGCTGGTGCTCACCGATCCGGACGACATGCTCACCACCGGCATCGAGGTCGAGGCGCGGCCCGCCGGCAAGAAGGTCAAGCGGCTGTCGCTGCTGTCCGGTGGTGAGCGGTCGCTGACCGCCGTCGCGCTGCTGGTCGCCATCTTCAAGGCGCGACCGAGCCCGTTCTACGTCATGGACGAGGTGGAGGCGGCGCTGGACGACGCCAACCTGGGCCGCCTGCTGGAGATCTTCCGCGAGCTGCAGGAGGACTCGCAGCTCATCGTCGTCACGCACCAGAAGCGCACGATGGAGATCGCCGACGCGCTGTACGGGGTGACGATGCGCGGCGACGGCGTCACCACGGTCATCAGCCAGCGGATGCGCGAGGACGCCGCGGTCTGACGTCCGCGCACGGGCCTCTGCACAGCGGCTCACGCCCGCTCCGTGCGGGCCGGTGAGCGGCGGCGCGTGCACGCGCCCGCACGGTGTGGAGATCGTGTGTGACTTCCCGTCGGGACCGCCGGAACGGGCGCGCGGTGCGCGCGCCGCGCTGAGGATGGTCACATGGCTGTCGTCCTCGGGATCCTCGTCGCACTGGTGGTCGCTCTCGGCGTCCTCCTGCTCGTCGGGGCGTCCGCGGGCGACGAGCGTCCGAGCAACCCGTGGCGGAGCCTGCGCGCGGGGCTCGCGGGCCGTCGGCATCCCACACCGGAGCAGCAGGCGGCCCAGGCCGCTGCGGACGTCGAGCCCGTCGACGTGTCGCTGGAGGACCTCCTGCGTGCCACCGCCGAGGACGGGGACCCGTACCTGCGTCCGGACGAGCTGAGCGTGCCGCTGCACCGTGTCGCGCGCCGGACCGGGCGCGGACGGATGAGCGAGCCGCGCTCCTGAGCGCGACTGTGGCGCGGGCGCGCACCGTGGGCCAGCGCGACGAAGTGCGTCCCCGTGCCGAGGGCCGTCCGGTTCGCCTCCGCCCCGGCCGGACCGACAGACTGTCCCGGTGAGCTCTGAGACCCTCGTCGCCCTGATCTCCGCCGGTGTGCCGACCATCGTGGTCGTGACGCTGGCGACCGTGCTCGTCCGCCGCCGCCGCGGGCCCGGGCAGCAGCCGCCGGTGGGCCGCGGCGAGGGTGAGGGTGCCACGACCGACGTCGCGGAGCCTCGGGCCACGGCGGCCGAGACCGCGGTGCCTGGGACGACGGCGCCCGAGACCGCGGGGCCGGGGATCGGGGCCCCGGGGACGGCCTCTCCGGGGGCGCCCGCTCCCGGTGCCACGCCACCCGGCAGCGCCGCCCCGGCGCCGTCCGGCCCGGGGGCGCCCGCGACGGAGCCCGGGACGGCCGAGCCCGCGACCGAGCCGGTCACCGCGGCGGAGGCCGCCCAGACGCCCGCGGTCGAGGTACCCGCCCCCGTGCAGGGTCGGCTGGTCCGGCTGCGTGCGCGGCTCGCCCGCTCCGGCTCCCCGCTGGGTGCCCGGCTGCTCGCGGTGCTCTCCCGGGACCACCTGACCGAGGACGACTGGGACGAGCTGGAGGAGACGCTGCTGCTCGCCGATGTCGGCGCCGGCCCGACCGGCGAGCTCATCGACGCGCTGCGCACCCGGGTCCGCGTCGAGGGGGTCCGTGAGCCGGGCGCGGTGCGGGCGCTGCTGCGAGAGCAGCTGCTCTCGCTGGTGGACCCCACGCTGGACCGCACGCTGCACACCGTCCCCGACGCGTCGCAGGACGGCCCGGCTCCGACGACGAAGACCCCCGCGATCGTCCTCGTCGTCGGCGTCAACGGCACCGGCAAGACCACCACCGTCGGCAAGCTCGCCCGTGTGCTCGTCGCCGAGGGACGCACCGTGCTGCTCGGTGCGGCCGACACCTTCCGCGCGGCAGCGGCCGACCAGCTCCAGACCTGGGGCTCCCGGGTGGGCGTGCGCACGGTGCGTTCCGACCGGGAAGGTGCCGACCCGGCGTCGGTTGCCTTCGACGCCGCCCAGGCGGGGGTCACCGAGGGCGTCGACGTCGTGCTGGTCGACACCGCCGGCCGGCTGCAGAACAAGGCCGGGCTCATGGACGAGCTCGGGAAGATCACCCGTGTACTGTCCCGCGTTGCGCCGCCGGCCGAGGTGCTGCTGGTGCTCGACGCCACCACGGGGCAGAACGGTCTCAACCAGGCGCGGGTCTTCTCCGAGGTCGCCGGGGTGACGGGCATCGTGCTGACCAAGCTCGACGGGACCGCCAAGGGCGGCATCGTCGTGGCGGTGCAGCGCGAGCTGGGCGTGCCGGTGAAGCTGGTCGGGCTGGGCGAGGGCCCGGACGACCTGGCGCCCTTCGACCCCGAGGCGTTCGTGGACGGTCTGCTGGAGGGCTGAGGCACGACACGCGTCGGCGTGTCAGGCAGATGTCGTCGTCGGGCGTGATATCAACTACTGCATCTGAGATACCGCTGGGCGTGCGATCACCGGCGGCTCTGCCGAAGGCAGGGGAATTCTGTGGCAATGGCGCGACAGAAGGACGGGCAGAAGATGCAGATCAGCAAGAAGTCGTCCCTGGGAATCGTTCTGGCGGGTGCGGTCAGCGTCGGTGCGCTGGCCGGCTGCGGAAGCTCGTCGGGGCCGGCGGACACCGCGGACGGGACGTTCAGCGCGAGCGTCGACGAGGCGTGCGCGGCGGCCGCGGACGAGAGCGGGGCGCTCAACTACGTCGCCTCGACGGACGCCGCGGTGTTCGCGGAGGAGATCAAGCCCTTCACCGCCGCTCATCCCGACATCGAGGTGAAGTACACGAACCTGCGCTCGACGGACGCGAGCCAGACCTTGCTCGCGGAGGCCCAGGCGCGGCACGGGCTCTCGTTCGACGCGCTGGCCGGTGAGCTGCCGGGATTCCAGCCGCTCTTCGACCAGGGCATGGTGCTCGACGTCGACTGGGCTGCCCTCGGCATGGCTGACGACCTGCTGTACCGGGACGGCGACGGCACCGCGTTCCGCAACTACCGGCTGATCACGGGCATCGGCTACAACACCGAGCTGGTGTCGCAGGACGAGCTGCCCGACACGTGGGAGGAGCTCGTCGACCCCAAGTGGGCCGGTCGCGTCATCGTCGACCCGCGCGGCTCCTACATCGGGCGGATCGCCCCTGCCTTCGGCAAGGACGAGACGATCGAGTGGTTCCAGCGCTTCATGGACGTCGACAAGCCGTTGATCATCCAGGGTGCGACCGCGTCGGCCCAGAAGGTCATCGCCGGTGAGGCGCTGCTGACGACGAGCGCCGCGGACGCCAACGTGCGCGAGTCGCAGGAGGCCGGTGCGCCCCTGGGGATCAAGTACCTCGACTACGTCCCGACCAGCGACTACCACACCCTCGTCATGAAGGACACGCCCCGGCCGAACACGGCCGCGTGCTTCCTCGGCTGGCTCGGTGGTCCCGAGGGCCGGGCGCAGAAGGAGAAGTACGAGTTCCAGAAGAACGACAGCACCCCGAGCGAGGTACCGCCGGGTGCCACGCTCGTCCTGACCGACACGCCCGAGGCACTCCAGATCGCGAGCGAGACCTCGGACGCGCTGGCCAAGATCATGGCGGGCTGATGGCCGCTCCCGCCGCGGTCGCACAGAGGGCTGCGCCGCCGCTGCGGGGCCGGCGACGGTGGCTCAACGGGCGTCGGGTCTTCGTCGTCGTCACCCTCGCCGTCCTGCTGTACCTGGTGCTCGGCCCGCTGCTGGTGCTCGTCCTGGGCAGCTTCCAGGACACGACCCTGGGGCTGGTCATCCAGCCGCCCGTCCCGTGGACGCTGCAGAACTACGCCGACGCGCTGTTCACGTCGGCCTTGTACCAGGTGCTGCTGACAACGTTGTTGTTCACCGTCGGCAGCCTGGCGTTCGCCTTCGTGGTGAGCTTTGCGCTGTCGATGCTGATCGAACGCACGGACCTGCCGCTGAAGAACCTGATGTTCCTTCTCGTGGTCGCGCCGTCGGGAATTCCGACGGTCATCCTGGCGATCTCGTGGAGCCTCATGGTGAACCCGACCAACGGCGTCCTCAACGTGTTCCTGCGCGACGTCCTCGGCCTGGGCAGCACCACCGGACCGTTCAACGTCTACACCGTGCCGTGGATGACGATCGTGCAGGGCATGGCCCTCGTGCCGATGACGTTCCTGCTCATCACGGCGTCGCTGCGCGGGATGAGCAACGTGCTGGAGGAGGCGGGCCGGGCCTCCGGGGCGACGACGTGGACGGTGCTGCGCACGGTGACGGTGCCGCTGCTCAAGCCGTCGATCGTCGGCGCGCTCGTCTACCAGTTCGTCACGGTCGTCTCGGTGCTCGACATCCCCCTCGTCATCGGTCGTCCGGGTGGGGTCTCCGTGCTGAGCACACGCATCTACGACGCCTCCAACCCGGTCACCGGCCTGCCGAACAACGGGCTCGCGAGCGCGTACGGGGTGCTGCTCCTGCTGGTCTCCCTCGCACCGCTGTACGTCTACAACCGGATCGTCCGGCAGTCCGGCGCGTACGTGACGGTCACCGGCAAGAGCCGGGCTCCGCGTCTGCTGCGACTCGGGCGCTGGAAGCCGGTGGCACTGGTGCTCGGCTTCGGGTACGTGGCGGTCTCGTTCGTGCTGCCCGGGGTGGTGCTGCTGTGGGCCAGCACCCAGCCGTACCTCGGTGCGCTGACCTGGGAGAGCCTGGGCAACACGACCTTCGCCGCCTACCGTGCCATCTTCGGGGACCAGGTCTTCCACCGTGGCCTGCTCAACACCCTGCTGCTGGGCGTCTGCGCCTCGGTGATCGCGATGGCGGTGTCCACGGCCGTGTCCTGGATCATCGTGCGCGTCCGCTCGCGGTACACCCCCCTGGTGGACCTGCTCGCCTTCATGCCGCACGCGTTCCCGGGCGTGGTCATCGGTCTCGCCACGTTGTTCGTGTACCTGCTGCTGCCGCTGCCCGTGTACGGGACCATCTGGATCATCGTGCTGGCGATGGCGACGCAGTTCGTCGGGCTGGGGACGCGGCTGACGACCGGTGGCATCGCGCAGATCCAGGTGGGGCTGGAGGAGGCCTCGCTGATGGCCGGAGGCTCGGGGTGGCAGACCACCCGGCGCGTCCTGCTCCCGCTGCTGCGGCCGGTGATCCTCAACGGGCTGCTCGTCGTGTTCCTGTCGAGCATCCAGAACCTCACCCTGCCGCTCATGCTCGGGACGGGCGACAACGTCGTGATGTCCACGCTGATCTACAACCGGTGGTTCGCGGGGGACGGCCCCGGGACCGCCGCGCTGGGCGTCGTGCTGACCGTCGCGACGCTCGCGATGACCCTGTTCCTGCGGCGCTCGTCGGACGCACGGGTGTGAGCGTGCGGGCCCGACGGCGGACGACGACCACGACGGCGTGGAGGTGGCACGGATGACGGCGATCCGGGTGAAGGGGTTGTTCCACCGCTACGGGACCGGCCCGCACGACCGGCCCTCGGTGGACAACGTCTCCTTCGAGGTCGAGGACGGCGAGTTCTACACGTTGCTCGGTCCGAGCGGCTGCGGCAAGACGACCACCCTGCGGTGCGTCGCCGGGCTCGAGGACCCCACGGACGGCGTCATCGAGCTCGGTGGCGAGACGGTGGTGCAGGGGCGCTTCGTCGTACCGGCGAACAAGCGCGACATCGGCCTGGTCTTCCAGGACTACGCCGTGTGGCCGCACATGACGGTCTTCGAGAACGTCGCCTACCCGTTGCGGGTGGGGCGTGCGACGCCGCGTGCCCAGATCCGGTCCCGGGTCGAGGAGGCCCTGACCCTCGTCGGCCTGGAGCGCTTCGCGGCCCGTCGGGCCACGCAGCTGTCCGGCGGCCAGCAGCAGCGGCTGTCGTTGGCGCGGGCGCTCGTGCGTCAGCCGAAGGTGCTGCTGCTCGACGAGCCGTTGTCGAACCTCGACGCCAAGCTCCGTGAGCAGATGCGGGCCGAGCTGCGCTCCATCCAGCGCCGCCTGCGGATCGCCACGCTGTTCGTCACGCACGACCAGGTCGAGGCGCTGTCGATGTCGAACCGGATCGCCGTGATGCGCGAGGGCAGGATCGTGCAGGAGGGCACGCCCCGGGAGATCTACCAGAGCCCCAACAGCGAGTTCGTCGCGCGCTTCGTCGGGGTGGCGACCTTCGTGCACGGGACGGTCGCGCAGGACACCGGCGCGCAGGGCGAGGCGGTGGTCGACACCTCCATGGGCCCCCTGCGGACGACCACGCACCGGCCGTTGCGTGCCGCGGAGGCCGTCACCGTCGTGGTGCGCCCGGAGGACGCCCGCTTCGCGACGGGAGCGGCGCAGGACGTCAATCGCTTCGAAGGGCAGGTGGACGCGGCGTACTTCATCGGCGACGCCGTGGACTATCGCGTGCGCGTCGGCGACGAGGTCGTCCGGGTGCGCGGCGACGGTCGCACCGAGCTGCGTCGTGGCGACCGGGTCGCGATCACGCTCCCCGTGCCGGCGTGCACCCTGCTGCGCGACGAGGAGCCGGAGCCGGTGCAGGTGATCTGAGCCGCGCGGGTCCACGGCCCGGGGACACCAGGGCCGTGACCGCACCAGACGGACGACGAACGGAGGGCACGACGGTGGGACGGACGACGGAGCTGGCGGCGGACTTCTGGGTGGACTCGGAAGGGGTGCGGATCCACGGCCTGGACTGGGGGGGAGCCGCCGGGGGGACGCCGCTGATCATGCTGCACGGCGTCGGCGGGAACGCGATGGCCTTCAACATGCTCGGTCCGCGGCTGGTCGCGGCCGTCGGCGACGCCTACCGCGTGGTGTCCATCGACCAGCGCGGCGGGGGTGACAGCGACAAGCCGGCGGCCGGCTACGAGCAGGAGTTCTTCGGGCGGGACGTGCTGGCCGTGCAGCAGGCGATGGGCGGCGGTCCCGCCGTGCTTGTCGGCCACTCCCGCGGGGGCTGGCTGGCGCCGTACATCGCGGGCACCTGGCCCGCACGGGTGCGCAGCCTGGTGCTGATCGACCCGGCGCGCATGACGTATGAGTCGCCGCAGGCCCAGGAGGCCTTCTACAGCCGCGTGCGCGCCGGGCTGGGGCCGTTCGCCTCCGAGCAGGCCGCTCTCGACCACGCCGTCGCGAGCACGCCCGACGCGTACTGGGGTCCGGAACGGCAGGCGTCCGTGCTGGCGGGCCTCTACCGGGCGTTCGACGGCACGGTCTTCGGCAAGATGCCGCGTCGCGTGCTCGACGAGCTCGAGCGCGTCCGCGGCGACGACGTGCTGCGTCCGCTGACCTCCTCGATCGACGTGCCGACGCTGCTGTTCGTCTCGTCGCGCTCGGACGCCCACCGGCAGGGGCAGAAGCTGGAGTACGCCGAACGCATCGCCGGCACGACCGTGGTCATGCTCGACGGCACGCACTCGCTCCAGCACGACTGCGCCGACGACGTCGCCGCTCGGGTCGTCGAGCACCTGCGCGCGTGAAACCGAACGTTTACGTGCGCGCGCCGGTTGTCACCTCGCTGTAACGCAGGTTGCGCGGCGTCGAAACGCGCCTCCCCGACTGTTTTCCCGACCAGCCACCCCCGGGCTGGCGGAGGGAGAGGCGAGATCGATGGATTCCGCTCTGAACAGCGGCGACACCGCATGGATCTTGACGGCCTCGGCGCTCGTGCTGCTGATGACGCCGGGCCTGGCGTTCTTCTACGGCGGCATGGTGCGTGCGAAGTCCGTGCTCAACATGATGATGATGAGCTTCGGTGCGATCGGCATCGTCGGGATCATCTGGGTGCTCTGGGGCTATCCGATGGCGTTCGGCACCGACGTCGGCGGTCTTTTCGGCAACCCGTTCGACGGCTTCGGGCTGGGCAACCTCCTCGCCGAGGACCCTGAGGCCTCGCTGCCGTCGATGGCGTTCGTCGGCTTCCAGGCCACGTTCGCGATCATCACCGTGGCGCTCATCTCCGGCGCCATCGCCGACCGGGCCCGCTTCGGGCGCTGGCTGGTGTTCGCCGGTGTCTGGGTGACGCTGGTCTACTTCCCAGTTGCGCACTGGGTCTGGCACTCCGAGGGCTGGATCTTCAACCTCGGTGCCATCGACTTCGCCGGCGGGACCGTCGTCCACATCAACGCCGGTGTTGCGGGCCTCGCGTTGGCGATCGTGCTCGGCAGGCGCAAGGGCTTCGGCAGAGAGCCGATGCGCCCGCACAACCTGCCGTTCGTCATGCTCGGCGCCGGACTGCTGTGGTTCGGCTGGTTCGGCTTCAACGCCGGCTCGGCGCTCGCCGCGAACAACTCGGCCTCCGTGGTCTGGGTCAACACGCTCGTGGCGACCTGTGCCGCGATGCTCGGCTGGCTGCTCACCGAGAAGCTGCGCGACGGCCACGCCACGTCCCTCGGTGCCGCGTCGGGTGTCGTCGCGGGTCTGGTCGCGATCACGCCGTCCTGCTCGGCGGTGACACCCGTCGGCGCGATCGTCGTCGGTGCGGTCGCGGGCATCCTGTGCGCACTCGCCGTGAGCCTCAAGTACAAGCTGGGCTACGACGACTCGCTCGACGTGGTGGGAGTCCACCTGGTCGGTGGTCTCGTCGGCACGCTGCTCATCGGGTTCCTCGCGTCGGCCGACGCACCGGCGGGCGTCGACGGCCTGTTCTACGGCGGCGGCCTCGGACAGCTCGGCATCCAGGCGGTGTCGGCGCTGGCGGTGCTGGCCTACTCGTTCGTGCTGACGCTCGTCATCGGCTTCGTCCTCAAGGCGGTCGGAGGGTTCCGCGTCTCCGACGAGGTCGAGGTCGGCGGCATCGACCTGGCGGTGCACGGTGAGACGGCCTACGAGACCCTGGGTGCCCGTGTCGTGACGGAGGTGAAGTGATGACGAAGCTCGTGACGGCGGTCATCCAGCCGCACCGGCTGGACGACGTGAAGTCGGCCCTCGAGGCGGCCGGTGTGCGGGGGCTCACGGTGAGCGAGGTGAGCGGCTACGGCCGCCAGCGCGGTCACACGGAGGTCTACCGCGGCGCGGAGTACACGGTGGACCTGGTGCCGAAGGTGCGCATCGACGTCCTCGTCGCGGACGAGGACGCCGCCGGTGTCACCGAGGTCGTGGTGCGCACCGCCCAGACGGGCAAGATCGGCGACGGCAAGGTGTGGGTCGTGCCGGTGGAGGACGTCGCCCGCGTCCGCACCGGCGAGCACGGCGACGCCGCGCTCTGACGCACCCGGCGCGCACGGCATGACGCAGGACCGCTCGGACGGCGGCGCGCCCGTCCGCCCGCAGGTCCCGCGCCCCTCTCCGGGGGTGCGGGACCTGCGCGCTGAACGCCTCGACCTGGCGCGTCGGCTGACCGGGCCAGGGCTCGACGGGTCCCGGCGCCGCGCCGCGCTGTCGGCCCTGGTCCGGACCCGGCTGGGGGAGCTGTGGCGGGAGGCCACCGCTGGCGTGGACCTGCCCGGGGTGGCCCTCGGCGCCGTGGGGAGCATCGGCCGTGGTGACGCCGGCCCGGCCAGCGACCTCGACCTGCTGCTGGTGCACGAGGGGCGGGGGCGGTCCGCGGAGGAGATCGCGGCGCTCGCGCAGCGGCTCTGGTACCCGGTGTGGGACGCCGGCCTCGACCTCGACCACTCGGTCCGCTCGCTCGCTCAGTGCCGTCAGGTCGCCTCCAAGGACCTGCCGGCGGCGGTGGGGCTGCTCGACCTGCAGCCGGTCGCCGGGGACACGGCCGTGGTGGCCCGCGCGACCTCGGCGCTGCTCGGCGACTGGCGCTCCGCGGCCCGGCGCCGGCTGCCCGAGCTGCTCACCTCCACCCGGGAGCGCGCCGAGCGGCACGGGGAGCTGGCGTACCTGCTCGAACCGGACGTCAAGGAGGCCCGCGGCGGGATCCGCGACGCGGTGGTGCTATCGGCGCTCGCGGCGACCTGGCTCACCGACCGGCCCCACGGTGCGGTGGACGCCGCCTATCTGCACCTGCTCGACGTGCGCGACACCGTCCAGGTGGTGACCCGGCGCCACACGCACCGGCTGCTGCTCGCCGACCAGGACGAGGTCGCGGCACTGCTGGGTCTGGACGACCGGGACGACCTGCTGGCCAGCGTCGCCGAGGCGGGCCGCACCATCTCCTACGCGCTGGACACGACGGTCCGCAACGCGCGCCAGGCCCTCCAGCGCCCCGCGCGCAAGCCCGTCCTCGTGCGCGGGCGGCGCGGCGCTCCGCGGTTGCGGGCCATCGCCGAGGGGCTCGTCGAGCACGACGGCGAGGTGGTGCTGGCGGCCGACGCCCGGCCCGCCGACGACCCGTTGCTGGCGCTGCGGGCGGCGGCCACCGCCGCCCGCACCGGTCTGACGTTGTCCCCGGTGTCCGTGGCGAGCCTGGCCGCCACACCGGCGCTGTCCGAGCCGTGGCCACGGGCGGCCCGCACCTCCTTCGTCCAGCTCCTGGCGTCGGGGCCGGCGCAGGTGCCGGTGTGGGAGGCCCTCGACCTGGCGGGGGTCGTCACCACGTGGATGCCGGAGTGGGCGGGAGTACGGAACCGGCCCCAGCGCTCCCCGCTGCACCGGCACACCGTCGACCGGCACCTCGTGGAGACCGTCGCGCGGGCGGCCCGGTCGGGGGAGCGGCCGTCCGAGACGCTGCTGCTGGCCGCCCTGCTGCACGACATCGGCAAGCGGGCAGGTGCCGTCGACCACTCCGTCGAGGGCGCGCGGCTGGCCCCGTCCATCGTGCTGCGCATGGGCTTCGGGCCGGACGTGGCCGCCGATGTACGGCGGCTGGTGCGTCACCACCTGACCCTCGCCGAGCTGGCGACCACCGCGGACCCGGACGACCCGGCCACGGTGGAGCGGCTGCTGCACGCCGTGGACGACCGGGCCGACCTGCTGGCCATGCTCCGCGCGCTCACCGAGGCGGACGCGTCGGCGGCGGGACCGCAGGCGTGGACGGCGTGGCGGGCGGCGCTCGTCGACGACCTGGTGGCGCGGGCCGGCGCGGCGCTCGCCGCGCGGGCCTCCGGTGGGGGCGACGCAGGCGGGAGCCGCAGCGTCGAACGGCGAACCGGACGGTAACCTGAGACGTCCGTGACCCTCGAAGCGTGAGGACCGTCAGGTGTTCGCCACCCTGTCCGACCGACTGACGTCGACCTTCAAGAACCTGCGCACCAAGGGGCGGCTGTCCGAGGCGGACATCGACGCCACCGTGCGGGAGATCCGCCGTGCCCTGCTCGACGCCGACGTCGCGGTGCCGGTCGTGCGCTCCTTCACCGGGGCGGTGCGCGAGCGGGCGCTCTCCGCGGAGGTGTCGGGTGCGCTCAACCCGGCGCAGCAGGTCGTCAAGATCGTCAACGAGGAGCTCGTCGCCATCCTCGGCGGCCAGACCCGGACGCTCGCCTTCGCCAAGAACCCACCGACCGTCATCCTGCTCGCCGGCCTGCAGGGTGCGGGCAAGACGACTCTCGCCGGCAAGCTGGCCCTCCACCTCAAGGACCAGGGCCACACCCCGCTGCTCGTCGCCGCCGACCTGCAGCGGCCCAACGCCGTCACCCAGCTCCAGGTGGTGGGGGAGCGCGCCGGCGTCCCGGTGTTCGCCCCGCACCCGGGCAACCAGGGCTCCGACGACGTGCTGCCCACCGGCGCAGACCCGGTGGCCGTCGCGCGCGAGGGGCTGGCGAACGCCCGCGCACGGCTGCACGACGTCGTCATCGTCGACACGGCCGGTCGGCTCGGCGTGGACGCCGAGCTCATGCAGCAGGCCGCCGACATCCGTGACGCGGTCGGCCCGGACGAGATCCTCTTCGTCATCGACGCGATGATCGGGCAGGACGCGGTCGCCACGGCGCAGGCGTTCCTCGACGGCGTCGGGTTCACCGGTGTCGTGCTGTCCAAGCTCGACGGCGACGCTCGCGGCGGTGCCGCGCTGTCGGTCGCCTCGGTCACCGGCCGGCCGATCCTGTTCGCGTCCACGGGGGAGAAGCTCACCGACTTCGAGGTCTTCCATCCCGACCGGATGGCCTCCCGCATCCTCGACATGGGGGACGTGCTCACCCTCATCGAGCAGGCGGAGAAGGCGTTCGACGCCGAGCAGGCCGAGAAGATGGCCGGCAAGCTCGTCTCCGGCGAGGACTTCACGCTGGAGGACTTCCTCCAGCAGATGCGTCAGCTCAAGAACATGGGCTCGATGAAGAAGATGCTCGGGATGCTGCCCGGCATGGCCCAGATGCGCGAGGCGCTGGACTCCTTCGACGAGCGCGAGGTCGACCGCATCGAGGCGATCATCAGCTCGATGACGCCCGCCGAGCGGGCCACGCCGAAGATCATCAACGGGTCGCGGCGGGCCCGCATCGCCCGCGGGTCCGGCACCACGCCGACGGACGTCAACCAGCTCCTCGACCGCTTCGACGGGGCGCAGAAGATGATGCGCCAGATGGCCAAGGGCGGAGGCATGCCGGGGATGCCCGGGATGGGCAACCTGCCGGGCATGGGCGGCAAGAAGTCCCGCGGGCGGACGCAGGCGCCGGCACGCAAGGTCAAGGGCAAGTCGGGCAACCCGGCCAAGCGGGCCGAGCAGGAGCGCGCCGCGGCGAACCGCGCGGCGGGGGTGTCCGCCGCCCCGAAGGGGTCTGCCTTCGGGCTCGGGCAGCAGAAGTCGGAGCAGGTGGACCCGTCCAGCCTGGAGCTGCCGGCGGGGCTCGACCGCTTCCTCGGTCGGTGACGACAGGGTCTGCCCGACGCGGCGCGCACGGGCCCGTGCTGCACCTGCGGGGGACCGTCGTGCTGGGCGACGAGCGAGAGAGCGGCGACGTCTGGGTGATCGGTGGCCGGCTGACCTTCGACCGTCCGGCCGCACCGATCGACGCGACGCTCGACGGCTGGGTGCTGCCCGGGCTGGTCGACGTGCACTGCCACATCGGGCTCGCCGCCGAGGGTGCGGTGGACGCCGCGGCCGCCCGCCGACAGGCCGTGGCCGACCGGGACGCCGGCGTCCTGCTGGTGCGCGACGCCGGTTCGCCGGCCGACACCTCCTGGGTGCACGGCGAGGAGGACCTGCCGCGGCTCATCCGCGCCGGGCGGCACCTGGCACGTCCGAAGCGGTACCTGCGCTACTTCGCCCGCGAGCTCGACGCCGTGGACGAGCTCCCGGCGGCGGTCGGGGAGGAGGCCCGGCGCGGTGACGGGTGGGTCAAGCTCGTCGCCGACTGGATCGACCGTGACCTCGGGGACCTTGCGCCGTTGTGGCCGGACGACCTGCTGGCCGAGGCGGTCGACCGGGCGCACGCCACCGGCGCGCGCGTCACGGCGCACACGTTCTCGACGGAGGCGCTGGACCCGCTGCTCGATGCCGGGGTCGACTGCCTGGAGCACGCGACGGGGGCGACGCCGGAGCAGGTCGAGCGGATCGCCGCCGCCGGCATCCCGGTGACGGCGACGTTGCTGCAGGTCGGCAACTTCGACGCCATCGCCGACCAGGGCGAGCCCCGGTACCCGCGATACGCCGCCCGGATGCGCGCCATGCACGCCCGTCGGTACCAGCACGTGCGGGACCTGCACGACGCCGGGGTGCCGGTGCTCGTCGGGACCGACGCCGGCGGGACCATCGGGCACGGCCGCATCGCCGCGGAGGCCGCCGAGATGGTGCGGGCCGGCATCCCCGCGGTGGACGTGGTGGCCGCGGCGAGCTGGCGCACCCGGTCCTGGCTGGGGCACCCCTCGATCGCCGAGGGGGCACCCGCCGACGTCGTGGTCTACCCGGCCGACCCGCGGCGGGACATCGCGGTGCTCGGGACGCCGTCCGCCGTCGTCCTGCGCGGCCACCGCGTCGCCTGACCCGCCCCTGCCCGGCGCCCCGCGCCCGTCCCGCGATCCGCGCGCGGGCCCCTTCGGCCGCGAGCGCGGGACATGTGAGGTGCGCTCGCGGACGAAGGGGTGCGCCGGCCCGCAGGAGTCGACCGGCGGGTCCGCCGGTTGGGAGGGGAGCCGGGCGTCTGGCACAATGGCGGGCTGTACCCGGCGGCCGCAGCCCCTCTACCTGCGCCCGACGAGTCCCCGGTCGACCCGCGGCGCCCGCACCCCACAGGCGCGCGGCGAGGCCACTCGTAGACATCAGGAGAAGACCACCCCGTGGCCACCAAGATTCGCCTCAAGCGCCTCGGCAAGATCCGTGCGCCGTACTACCGCATCGTCGTCGCCGACTCGCGTACCAAGCGCGACGGTCGCGTGATCGAGGAGATCGGCAAGTACCACCCGACCGAGGAGCCCTCGTTCATCGAGGTCAAGTCGGAGCGGGCGCAGTACTGGCTCGGCGTCGGCGCGCAGCCGACCGAGCAGGTCCTCGCGCTGCTGAAGATCACCGGCGACTGGCAGAAGTTCAAGGGCCTGCCCGGTGCCGAGGGCACGCTGAAGACTAAGGAAGGCAAGACCGACCCGAAGTCCGCGATCGAGGCCGCCGCGCTGGAGGCCGAGAAGACCAAGGCTCGGGCCGCTGAGAAGAAGGCTGCCGCCCCCGCCGAGGAGTCCGCGGCCCCGGCCGAGGCCGCGCAGGAGAGTGCTGAGGCCGGCGCCGAGGACGAGCAGGCCTGATGCTGGCCGACGCGCTCGAGCACCTGGTGCGCGGCATCGTCGACCACCCGGACGACGTGCGGGTCAACGCCTCGTCGCTGCGTCGCGGAGAGCTGCTGGAGGTGCGGGTTCACCCCGACGACCTCGGTCGTGTCATCGGACGCAGCGGCCGTACCGCTCGCGCCCTGCGCACAGTCATCGGCGCGCTGTCGTCCGACGGTGCGGTCCGTGTCGACGTCGTGGACGTCGATCGGCGCTGACGCAGCCCGGTACCCGGCCCGCCGTGGTCGGCCGAGGCGCTGCACCACCCGCAAGGGCCCGTCCCACTAGCCTGGGGGCGGGCCCTCGTCGTCCCCGCCGCGTGCCGGGGAGATGCCCCGGTATGCCGGGAGGAGAGGAAACCATGCTGCTGACCGTCGCCCGGATCGGCCGGGCCCACGGCCTGCGCGGCGAGGTGGCGCTCGACGTGCGCACCGACGCGCCCGACGAGCGGCTCGCCGTCGACACCGTGCTGCGCACCGACCCGCGGGACGCGGGGCCGCTGACCGTCGCCGCCACCCGCGTGCAGCAAGGGCGCTGGTACGTGCGGTTCGCCGAGGTCACCGACCGGACCGCCGCCGAGGCGTTGCGCGGTGTCGAGCTCGTGGTGGACAGCGGGGAGCAGGACGACGACGAGGACGACGCCTGGTACCCGCACGAGCTCGTGGGTCTGCGGGCCGAGCACGTCGACGGACGGGTGGTCGGGGAGGTCGTCGGCCTGGAGCACCAGCCGGCGCACGACCTCCTGGTGGTCCGCGAACCGGACGGGCAGCGATCCTGGGTGCCGTTCGTGCGTGCCATCGTGCCGCTGGTGGACGTCCCCGGGGGCCGGGTGGTGCTCGACCCGCCGGGCGGCCTGCTGGCCTCGGACTCGGCGAACCTCGTGGTGTCCGACGAGACGCACGGCGACGAGCCGGCCGCGGGCTGACGTGCGCGTCGACGTCGTCTCGATCTTTCCCGCCTACCTGGCGCCGCTGGACCTGTCCCTGGTGGGCAAGGCCCGCACCGCCGGGTTGCTCGACCTGCGCGTGCACGACCTGCGGGACTGGACCGACGACCGGCACCGGACGGTCGACGACACCCCGTTCGGCGGCGGTGCCGGCATGGTGATGCGGCCGGACGTGTGGGGCAAGGCGCTGGACGACCTGCTGGACGAGGGGGCGCACCTCGTCGTCCCGACGCCGTCCGGCGTGCCGTTCACGCAGCGCACCGCCGAGGCCCTGTCGTCTGAGGAGCACCTGGTGGTGGCCTGCGGGCGCTACGAGGGGATCGACGCGCGGGTGGCCGAGCAGGCGGCGACCCGGCCGGGGGTGCGGGTCACCGAGCTGTCCATCGGCGACTACGTGCTCAACGGTGGCGAGGTGGCGGCGCTGGTCGTCGTGGAGGCCGTCGCTCGGCTGCTTCCGGGAGTCGTCGGGAACCCGGAGTCCCTGGTCGAGGAGTCGCACGGGGCGTCCGGCCTGCTCGAGTACCCGGTGTACACCAAGCCGCCGTCGTGGGCCGGTCTCGACGTCCCGGAGGTACTGCTGTCGGGTCACCACGGCCGGGTGGCGCGCTGGCGGCGGGACCAGGCGCTGACCCGCACGGCGCAGCGCCGGCCGGACCTGATCGCCGCGCTGGACGTCTCCGCACTCGATGCGGCCGACCTGGCCGTGCTGGCCGACCTGGGGTGGTCGGTCGTCGACGGCCGCTTCGTCCGCCCCTGACGCTCGGGCGCCGCTCGTCGCGGCGCCGTGGCCGATTACCGGTGCGATCGGGCGCTGTGGCACACTTGTCGGCTGGTGCGCTCAGGTCGCGTCCCTGCCACAGGGGGGACGGCCCACGACCACCCGGGACGACGTCGGCTCCGACGAGGCCCGGTCGCACCGGACCACGAGCCACGGGACGCCGGCCGGCAGCACATGCCGGCGCGCCCTCGACGACGCTCCTGACCTGTGGCAGGACGGGAAAGCGAACCACCATGCAGACGCTCGACCAGCTCGACGCCGCGTCGCTGCGCAGCGACGTCCCGGACTTCCGTCCGGGCGACACCGTCAAGGTCAACGTCAAGGTCGTGGAGGGTAACCGCTCCCGCGTCCAGGCCTTCCAGGGCGTCGTCATCGCCCGCCACGGCGCCGGCGTGCGGGAGACGTTCACCGTCCGGAAGATCAGCTTCCAGGTCGGTGTCGAGCGCACCTTCCCGGTGCACTCCCCGAGCCTGGAGTCGATCGAGGTCATCACGCGCGGTGACGTGCGCCGGGCCAAGCTCTACTACCTGCGCAGCCTCCGCGGCAAGAAGGCCAAGATCAAGGAGAAGCGCGAGAACACGCCGGCCTGATCCGGTCACGTCGCTCAGGACGGGCGGTCACCCCACGCGGGTGGCCGCCCGTCGTCGTCTCCGGCGCTCGGCCCCACCGGGGTGCGACCGAGCGAGTCTCGGGGCGTGGTCGTACGCGCGCCGTCCAGGTGCGCGTGCGACAGTGTGACCGTGAACGACCGTCCTGCCGAGGATCTCGACCAGCCCGGCCCCGTCGCACCCGGGGGGACCGTGTCCCAGGACCCCGTGACCCGTCCGCGACCGGCGGGCCGTCATGGCGCGACGCCCGCGGACGTACCGGGGGTCGGCCACCTCGCCGGGACCGATCGCCTCGCGGGACCGGACCACGTCGCGGGAGGCGATCGTCTCGGCGACCCCGAGCGCCTCGCGGAAGGCGGCTCCGGCCCCGAGCGCCTCGCGGAAGGCGGCCGCGTCCGCGAGCCCGCCGTGCAGACCACCGCCGCCGTGCCGCCGACCCGCGCGCGCGAGCGCAAGCGGCGCAACGGCTTCCTGTCCGCCGTACGCGAGATGGTCATCATCGTCGGCAGCGCGCTGGTGCTGTCGCTGCTCATCAAGACGTTCCTCGTCCAGGCCTTCTTCATCCCGAGCCCGTCGATGCACAACACGCTCATCGAGGACGACCGCATCCTGGTGAACAAGCTGGTTCCCGGCCCGTTCGACCTGCACCGCGGCGACATCGTCGTCTTCAAGGACCCGGGCGGCTGGCTCAGCGGGCAGGTGGCCGTCGACCCCGGACCGGTGCGCGACGCCCTCAACGAGGCACTCACCTGGGTCGGCCTGTACCCGCAGGACGCCGGTGAGCACCTGGTCAAGCGGGTCATCGGCCTACCCGGCGACCACGTGTCCTGTGCCGGTCCAGGCCAGCCGGTCATGGTCAACGGGGTCGCTCTCGACGAGCCGTACCTGCCGCCCGACACGGAGCCGTCCGAGGTGGCCTTCGACATCACCGTGCCCGAGGACCGGCTGTGGGTCATGGGCGACAACCGCCAGCACTCCGCCGACTCCCGCTACAACCAGGGCAAGCCCGGCGGCGGGACGATCCCCGTCGCGAACGTCGTCGGCGTGCCGTTCGTGACGGTCTGGCCGCTCGACCGGCTCACCATCCTCCGCAACCCCGGCAGCACGTTCGCGGACGTGCCCGACCCGTCGTGACCGCCGTCGAGGAGGCCGCGACGGGGATCGGCCCGCGCCCGGTGCCCGTCCGTGGTCGTCGTCCGGGGGAGGGGGCTCAGCGTCCCGTCCCGCACCTGCGCCACGAGCGGCTGCTGCTGCGCGAGGGGGCGCTCCTCGTCGCCGGGATGGACGAGGTCGGCCGCGGCTCCCTCGCCGGTCCGGTGAGCGTCGGGGTCGTCGTCGTGGACGCCTCCACGCGGTCCGCGCCCCGCGGCGTCGCCGACTCCAAGCTGCTCACCCCCGCCGCCCGGACGGCCCTGCTGCCGGCGCTCGGACGGTGGGGACGGGCCCGGGCCGTGGGCCACGCCAGTGCGGCCGAGATCGACGCCATCGGGATCATCGCCGCGCTCCGGCTCGCCGGTCTGCGTGCACTGGTCGCGGTCAGCGCCGCGGTCGGCCCCGTCGACGCCGTGCTGCTCGACGGCTCGCACGACTGGCTGAGCGGCCCTCTCCAGGGCGACCTGTTCGCCGACGACGCGGTCGCTGCCGCGGTCGGCGACGTGGCGGTCCCGCGGGTGCACGTGCGGGTCAAGGCCGACCGCACCTGCGCGACCGTGGCGGCGGCGAGCGTGCTGGCCAAGTGCGAGCGCGACGCGTTGATGACCGAGCTGGCCGGCGTCCATCCGGGCTACCGCTGGGACGAGAACAAGGGGTACGCGTCGCCCGACCACCTGGAGGCGCTGCGCCTGCTCGGCCCGAGCGTGCTGCACCGACGGTCCTGGCGGCTGCCCGGTGCCGGCGACGCGTTGGACCACCTGTCCTGACTACCGGCCGCCGCGCCGGTCTGCTCGTCCACGGCCCGTTCGGGCGTCCGGCGTCCCCACGGCGGGGGCAGTGCGCGTCGGGCCCTGCGCATGGGGGATGATGAGGCCGTGAGCGCGGAAGACCTGGAGAACTACGAGACCGACATGGAGCTCGCGCTGTACCGCGAGTACCGCGACGTCGTTGGCCTCTTCTCGTACGTGGTGGAGACCGAGCGCCGGTTCTACCTGGCGAACCAGGTGGACCTGCAGGTGCGGTCGGCGGCCGGTGAGGTCTACTTCGAGCTGACGCTCTCCGACGCGTGGGTCTGGGACGTGTACCGCTCGGCGCGGTTCGTCAAGACGGTGCGGGTCGTGACGTTCAAGGACGTGAACGTCGAGGAGCTCGCGAAGGCGGAGCTCGACCTGGGCGACGGGTCCGGCTTCACGCGTTAGCGAGCTGGGCCCGCCGTCCGGTCGTGCCGGAGGAGCCGCCGGAGGGCCAGGGCGACGCAGGTCCGGTGGGTCGACGCGCGGGGCCCTATCTCGTCGCACGGCCCGCCTGCCGAAGTCTCCACCCCGTACCGTGCCGCTCCACGCGACCCTCCAGCTCCAGCAGACCCAGGCTCGCCCGTGCCTCCCGCAGCCCCACGCCGGCGTCCCGCGCCACGCGATCCTCGTCCACGGCCGACCTGCGCGGCAGGGCGTCGAGCACCCGGACGGTCGCCTCGTCCCATCCGTCGGTGGGCCGGCCCGCGGCCGTCAGGGCACTCGTCGGGTGGCCGGCGTCGAGCTCGTCGGGGTCAAGGAGACCACCGAGCTCCAGCACGTCATCGGCCCCGGTGACGCACACGGCGACCCCGTCGCGCAGCAGGCGATGACAGCCCGCGGACGTCATCGACGTCACCGGTCCGGGGACCGCCCCGACCGGTCTCAGCAGCCGGGCGGCGTGGTGCGCCGTGCTCAAGGCGCCGGACCGCCAGGCCGCCTCCACGACGACCGTCACGCGGGACGCGGCCGCGATGAGACGGTTGCGCTGCAGGAAGCGGCTCTTCGTCGGCAGCCGACCCGGTGGCACCTCGGACAGGATCGTGCCGCCCTCCGCCAGCACGGCGGCGAGCATGCGCTGGTTCCCCGCCGGGTAGAGCCGGTCGGCACCGCCAGCCATGACCGCCACGGCACGGCCACCGGAGGCGAGCGTCCCGCGGTGTGCCGCGGCGTCGATCCCATAGGCGCCGCCGGACACCACGGTGACCTGCCGCTCCGCCAGGTCGGTGGCCAGATCGCGCGCCACGCGCTCGCCGTACGCGGTGGCCGCCCGGGCGCCGACCACCGACACCGACCGGGCCAGCAGCGGGCCCAGGTCGGGCTGGCCGCGGACCCAGAGGCAGAACGGCGCATCGGTACCGAGCGTGTCGAGCGCCGACGGCCACCGCGGGTCGCCGGGGACGAGCACCTGGCCGCTGAGCCTGCTCAGCGCGTCGAGATCCCGCTCGGGCTCGTAGTCCGTCAGCCGGGGCAGCCAACGCTCCACCGCGCGGGTCAGCCGGGCCCGCCCGACGACGGCGTCGAGCGTCGCGGGCCTGTCAGGCGTGTGGGTGTTGCCGTCCCACGGCGGATCGGGCTCGCGGCCGCCACCGCCATCGGTCCGGGCGCACACCGTCGTCGTCAGACCCGTTCCGGACGGCTGGTGCGACCCGGACGGCTGGTGTGACCCGGACGGCTGGTGTGACCCGGACGGCTGGTGCGCCCCGGATGTCGCAGCGAGCCGGCGGAGCCACTCGAGCGCCGGTCCCGCCCCCATCGCACCCACGAGCAGGCCCGCCACAGCGTCTCCGGGTTCCGTCAGAGCACTCCAGGTGATCCGGGCCCGCAGCTCGTCCTCAACGTCATCCATGCCGTTCCTTCAGCCGTCGTCGTCATGCCCGTCCGTGCAGTGCGTCGCTCGTGACCCCTGGGCAGTCCGTCCTTCGCGCGCCTGGGCATGGGCACGCTTCATGCCCACCCCGACGGTCCGCCGCTCATCCGCCCTGGCCTCGGGTGCGCAGCAGCAGCGCCTCGCCCACGTCGGCGCGACCAGGCGCCGGGCGACCCGCC
>Ga0164243_10002876_pt1 | contig 27948 bp, 26 predicted proteins | sample OricompcompostOP_FD_108781 | JGI IMG/M metagenome (GOLD analysis project Ga0164243, IMG submission 108781) | Organic Plus compost microbial communities from Emeryville, California, USA - Original compost - Organic plus compost (OP) | ecosystem: Engineered > Solid waste > Mixed feedstock >...
CAGGCGACGGTGAAGCGGTAGATCTTGGCTCCATCCATGACATAGGGAACCGTTTTCGTCGCCTCTCCTAGCGCGATCGGAAGCATGCCGGAGGCGAGCGGGTCCAGCGTGCCGGCATGACCGGCCTTGTCAGCCTTGAAGAGCCATTTCACCTTCGAGACAGCCTCGGTGGAGCCCATGCCCGCCGGCTTGTCCAGCACCAGCCAGCCCGAAACGGGACGGCCCCTCTTCTTGCCGCGCCATGCCATTATTCGCCGTCTCCTTCACCGTTCCCGCTCAGATCCCGCGCCACTTCCGGCGACTTCAGGAGCCGATCGATCCTGGCAAAATTCTCGTAGCTGGTGTCGAGGCGGAAACGGAATTCCGGCATGTACTTCATCTGACGCAATGCTTGGCTAACCCGGCCGCGGATAAATCTCGCATTCCTGTTCAGGGCATCGACCACAGCCTGCCCGTCCACATCGCCGAGCGGCGACACAAAGGCGGTGGCTATCTTAAGATCGGGCGACATACGCACTTCCGAAACGGAGATGACCGTCTTTTCGATGACCTCGTCACGCACCTCGCCGCGCTGGAGCAGCTCGGCCAGCGCGTGCCGCGCCTGCTCGCCAACCCGCAACTGGCGCTGCGACGGACCTTTTCCTCGATCACTCATCCTTTACTCTTTCGACCACGAGGCTCGGCGGCCCCGTTCTCGCGGGGACCGCATCGGTCACGAACCTCATCTTCCAGCCTATGCCAGTCATTTCCAATGCAGGTCGGAAACCTCCGACTTCACTTCAGCATCGCTTCCCGGCCCCTAAACGAAACCGGCCGGAAGTGTTCCCGGCCGGCAGGATCATTCTCGCAAGGCCTGCTCAAAGCGTGCGGGTCACATGCTCCACACGGAAGGCCTCGATGATGTCACCGACCCTGATATCCTCGTAGTTTTCGAAGGCCATGCCGCATTCCTGACCGGCAGGAACCTCGGCCACCTCGTCCTTGAAACGCTTGAGGGTTTTCAGCTTGCCTTCGTGGATGACGACATTGTCGCGGATCAGGCGCACACCGGCGCCGCGCTCCACCTTGCCTTCGGTCACGCGGCAGCCGGCAACCTTGCCGACCTTCGTGATGTTGAAGACTTCCAGGATTTCCGCATTGCCGAGGAAGGTCTCGCGACGCTCTGGCGACAGGAGACCGGACATCGCGGCTTTGATGTCATCCACGAGATCGTAGATGATATTGTAGTAGCGGATTTCGATGCCTGCCTGTTCGGCCGCATCGCGGGCCTGCTTATTGGCGCGTACATTGAAGCCGATGATGGCCGCCTGCGAGGTTTCGGCGAGCGAAACATCGCTTTCGGTGATAGCGCCTGCGCCGGAGTGGACGACACGGGCCCGCACCTCGTCCGTGCCCAGCTTGTCGAGGGCGCTGATGATCGCCTCGATGGAACCCTGCACGTCACCCTTGATGATGAGCGGGAACTCCTTCAGACCCGAGGTCTGGAGTTGCGACATCATCTGCTCCAGCGAGCCGCGCTGGCCGGCCTGTTTCGCGACCGCCTTTTCACGCGCCAGGCGCTGCCGGTATTCGGAAATCTCGCGGGCGCGGGCCTCGTTCTCGGCAACGGCAAACCGGTCACCGGCCTGCGGCGTTCCCTGAAGACCCAGTATCTCGACCGGCGTCGAAGGCGGCGCCTCCTTCATCTGCTCGCCACGCTCGTTGATCAGGGCGCGCACGCGGCCCCATTCGTTGCCGGCGACGATGATATCGCCCGGATGCAGCGTGCCGGCCTGGACGAGAACGGTCGCCACCGGGCCGCGGCCACGGTCGAGCTTGGCTTCGACAACCACGCCCTCGGCAGTGCGATCCGGATTGGCCTTGAGCTCCAGAATTTCCGCCTGCAGCAGGATGGCCTCCAGGAGCTTGTCGAGATTGGTGCCCTTGGTGGCGGACACCTCGACGTCAAGCACGTCGCCGCCCATGGATTCGACGAACACCTCATGCTGGAGGAGTTCGGTGCGAACCTTTTGCGGATTGGCTTCCGGCTTGTCGATCTTGTTGATCGCGACGATGATCGGGACTCCCGCCGCCTTGGCGTGATTGATCGATTCCACCGTCTGCGGCATGACGCTGTCATCCGCCGCCACTACCAGAACGGCAATGTCGGTCGCTTGCGCGCCGCGGGCACGCATGGCGGTGAATGCCGCGTGGCCGGGCGTATCGATGAAGGTGATCTTCTGGCCGTTCTGCTCGACCTGATAGGCGCCGATATGCTGCGTGATGCCGCCGGCCTCGCCGGCCACGACATTGGCATGGCGGATCGCGTCGAGCAGCGAGGTCTTGCCGTGATCGACATGGCCCATGATGGTGACTACCGGCGAGCGCGGCTTCATGTCCTCGGGCCTGTCCTCGATATTGAAGAGATTGCCTTCGACATCCGATTCGGCAACGCGCTTGACCGTGTGGCCGAATTCGGCTGCGACGAGCTCGGCCGTGTCGGCGTCGATGACGTCGCCGGGCTTCAGCATCTGGCCCTGTTTCATGAAATATTTGATCAGGTCGACGGAGCGCTCGGCCATGCGCTGTGCGAGTTCCTGAACCGTGATGGTCTCCGGTAGAATCACCTCGCGCGAAATCTTCTCGCGCGGCTCCTGATGCATCGCCCGCTTGAACTTCTCCTGGCGGCGGCGCATCGAGGACAGGGAACGGCCACGGGAATCGCCATCCTCCGAAAGCGCGGAATTGAGGGTGAGCTTGCCACGGCGGCGCTCCTCCTCGCCCTTCGGACGGGTCGGGCGCGGCACTTCAGGTTTTGCCGGAACCCCCCGCTTCGCCGCAGCTCCGCGGCTGCGATCTTCTTCCTCCTCGTCATCGCCGCTGACAACCGGCTCCACGACCGGCGCGCGGCGGCGCGCCTCTTCCTCGGCCCGGCTGCGCGCCTCGGCTTCGGTCTTGAGGCGCGCTTCCTCCTCGGCCTGACGGCGGGCGGATTCCTCGCGCTCGCGATGGCGGCGCTCCTCTTCCTCGGCGCGGATCCTGGCTTCCTCGGCGGCGCGCTTGCGCTCTTCGGCTTCGCGAACCTTGGAATCCTGCAGCGCCCGGCGACGGGCGTCCATTTCCTCGCTGGAAAGCTCGTTCAGAACGACGCCGGAGCGCTCCACGCTGGGCCGCTCAGGCGCAGGCGCCGGCCGCGGTGGTGTTGTCGCGGGCGCGGCCTGTGGTTGCGGCTTCGGCTTGAACACCTGGGCAGCCACACCGGCATCGCTCCGCTCGTCCGGGCGCGAGAATTTCCGCTTCTTCGTCTCGACGACGACAGATTTCGTGCGCCCATGCGCGAAGTTCTGACGCACCGTGCCCTGCTCCAGGCCGGGCCGCTTCAGCGTCAGCGTCTTCTTCGTGTTGACGCTCAGCGTCTTGTCGTCACCAGTCTTCGTATCAGTCATTCCGTATCCTCTGCGGCATGCGCCGCAACCGTGAGCCGGTCATCCGGGGAACCGCCCCGATAACGGTCAAGCGCTACCATACGCTTAAGCGCCGCCATGCCGGCATCCCGCTCGAGCAAGGCAGCATGTATCACATTTGTGCCGCCCAATGCCAAACTCAAATCCGCCTCGGAGAAGAGTTTGTAGGCCGGTATGTCCGGGCCACCGAGATGGACGGTGGCGCGACGGGCAGCCGCAATCTTGCGGATGCCGTCCGGCGACGCCTCGATCGCATGCAGAACGGCCGCCGCCCTGCCGCTTCGGACCGCAGTTTCGACCTTGGCAGAACCCAATGCCACGGCACCGGCCTTTCGCGCAAGGCCAAGCGCACCAAGCGCCGACCTTGCGAGCAAATTATCGACCGTCGCGCCGAGATCCTTCGGCACGCTGACCGGCGCGCGCAGGGCGCGGGCGAAGAGATTCTTCGCCACCGCCTTGTCTATATGGGAACGATCAGCCGTAACCCAACAGCCCCGGCCAGGCAGATTTCCCTTGAGATCAGGAACGACCGAGCCGTCCGGGCCGGCAACGAACCGGATGAGATCCTCCGGCGCCATTGCCCGGCGTGTAACTATGCATGTGCGGTCGTTCATCTCGTTCAAGGGCAACCCCTGCCGGCACGGCAACCATCTCAGGCTTCCGCGGTCTCGGCGGCTTCCTCGTCGCCGGCCTCCTCGGCGGCCAGGTCTTCTTCGGAGATCCAGCCGGCCTTGAGCCGCGCGGCGACCACCATCTGCTCTGCATCGGCGCGCGAGACGTCGAAGTCCGAAAGAACGCCGGTGAAGAACTTCGTCTCCCCGTCCTTGCGCTCCTTCCAGCCGACAAGGTCGTCGGCGGCATAGCCGGCGAAGTCTTCCACCGTCTTCACGCCGTCTTCGCCAAGTTTCACCATCATGGCCGTGGTGATGCCCGGGATTTCGCGCAACTCGTCCGCGACGCCCAGTTCCTTGCGCCTGGCTTCATGCTCGGCCTCGATCCGCTCGAGATATTCGCGGGCGCGGGTCTGGATTTCGGTCGCCGTATCCTCGTCGAAACCATCGATCGAGGAGATTTCGTCCAGATCGACATAAGCGACTTCCTCGACGCTGGTGAAGCCTTCCGAGGCAAGCACCTGGCCGACCATCTCGTCGACGTTGAGCGCCTCCATGAAGAGGGTGGAGCGCTCGGTGAATTCCTTCTGACGGCGCTGCGATTCCTCTTCTTCGGTCAGGATATCGATGTCCCAGCCGGTAAGCTGCGAAGCAAGGCGGACATTCTGGCCGCGGCGTCCGATTGCCAGCGAAAGCTGGTCGTCCGGAACCACGACTTCAATGCGCTCGGCCTCCTCATCGAGGACCACCTTGGCCACTTCGGCAGGCTGCAGGGCATTGACGATGAAGGAAGCGGCATTCTCGTTCCACGGGATGATGTCGATCTTTTCGCCCTGGAGTTCGCCCACGACGGCCTGGACGCGGCTGCCGCGCATGCCGACGCAGGCGCCGACCGGATCGATCGAGGAATCGTGGCTGATGACGGCGATCTTGGCCCTCGAACCCGGATCGCGGGCAACCGAGCGTATCTCGATGATGCCGTCATAGATCTCCGGCACTTCCATGGTGAAGAGCTTGGCCATGAACTGCGGATGCGTGCGCGACAGGAATATCTGCGGGCCGCGCTGCTCGCGCCGCACGTCATAGACATAGGCACGGACGCGATCGCCATATTTGAAGTTTTCGCGCGGGATCAGCTCGTCACGACGGATGATAGCTTCGCCACGGCCGAGATCGACGATGACATTGCCATATTCGACGCGCTTGACCGTGCCGTTCACGATCTCGCCGATACGGTCCTTGTATTCCTCGTACTGACGGTCACGCTCGGCCTCGCGCACCTTCTGCACGATGACCTGCTTGGCCGACTGGGCGGCGATGCGGCCGAAATCCATCGGCGGAAGCTGCTCGGCGATGAAATCGCCGATTTCCGCATCGGGATTGCGCTCGCGCGCCTCGGCCATGGAAATCTGACGGGCAGGTTCCTCGACCTCCTCCACCACTTCCATCAGCCGCTGCAGCTTCATCTCGCCGGTATTCGGATTGATGTCGGCGCGGATATTGGTCTCCTGGCCGTAGCGCGAGCGCGCCGCCTTCTGGATTGCGTCGGCCATGGCGGCGAGCACGATCTTCTTGTCGATCGCCTTCTCGCGTGCCACCGCATCGGCGATCTGCAAAAGCTCTAGCCTGTTTGCACTGACTGCCATTTCATTCTCCCTGGGCAAGCGGCGCGTTTCCGGCGCGCCGGGCTGTGCATTTCTGTTCAGTGTTCATCCTGGGCGTCGTCGGCGGCACCATCGCCCTTCTTCCATTCGCGACGCGCTTTCTTGTCCTTCTTCAGCGCCTCACGGATCAGTTCGTCCGTCAGCACCAGCCTGGCCTCGGCCACAGCATCGAACGGAATGGACACGTTCGGTTCCTCGCCATAGGCGGGCTGATCCCGTAGGATGGCGAAGCCATCATCGCTGACGGTCGTGACACGACCGCGAAAGCGCTTGCGCCCGGCGACGAGAATCGCCGTCTCCAGCTTCACCAGATGGCCGACCGCAGCCACGAAGTCCGACCTGCGCACCAGCGGCCGGTCGATACCGGGCGAGGAAATCTCGAGATTGTAGGCCCCGTCGATCGGGTCCTCGACATCCAGCACCGGTGAAACGGCCTTGCTGGCTTCCTCGCAATCCTCTACGGTCATCGTGCCGTCGGGGCGCTCGGCCATGATCTGCAGCGTCTGGCCGTTCTGGGACGTAAGTCGCACCCGTACGAGACGATACCCTACGGTGCGCAACACCGGCTCCACGATCGCAGCCACACGCGCATCCATGCCGCTTTCGCGGACAATACGCTCCTCGTCGAGGGGTGCATTCTGCGCAGTTTCGGTCATCGACACTCCAGACAGGGCCGTCGGCTAACAAAAAAGAGCGGGACCGGTCGGACCCACTCTTCGCCATAACGACCAAGAATTTGAAACTGATATAGTCGCGACAGGACGCAAATGCAAGCAGGATGAGGCACAGCCTCGACGTCGCCTTCCTTGAAGGCGTCTTCAGGGCGCCACCCATGCAAGCGTGGCATGGCAGCCCTGCCGATTTGCTACTCCCGCTTTTTGCACTCGCATCATATCTATTGTGCAATGCACAATACAAAGGAAAGTCAAATGCCCCGCATCATGAAACGCAGCACCTTGGGCATGGTCTTTTCGCTCATGGGTGATGCGATCGCGGCCGCCGCCGCCGTTCGCGCGCACCGTCAGCCGGACGCGCAGACGCTGCGGCGGCTCGGCATCGATCCGGAGCAGTTCCCCAAGATTTCAAGCTACTGAGGTCTGACCGGTCGCGGTTGCCCGCGCGCTCCCTGCCCCTCGGGCAACGCACCGTGGCAGTGACGACTGGCGGATGACGCGAAACGTCATCCGCCTTTTTCCTTTTCCGATGCGATGCGGTCGCGGACCGCTCAGTCCTCATCGCCTGCAAGCTGCGCCAGCACCTTGCCGCGTCCGCGGGCGCGCAGCACGAGCGGCAGGATCACTGCCGCGGCGGCCAGCAGCAGAAGCACGACCGAGATCGGCGACTGCACCAGCACGACGGGATCGCCCTGGCTTATGGCGAGCGCGCGGCGAAGCTGCTGCTCCGCCATCGGGCCAAGGATCAGCCCCACCACGACCGGCGCCAGCGGATAGCCGAAGCGGCGCATGCCGTAGCCCATAAGGCCGAAGACGAGCAGGATGCCCAGCTCGAAGGAAGACGGATTGGCGCCGATCGTGCCCAGCGTGGCGAAAACGAGGATGCCGGGATAGAGCCAGTGGGTGGGGATGGTGAGGAGCCGCACCCACAACCCGATCAGGGGCAGGTTGAGCACCAGCAGCATCAGGTTCGCCACCAGCAGGCTGGCGATCAGCCCCCAGACCAGCGGCGCATTGGTCGCGAAGAGCAGCGGCCCGGGCTGCAGTCCGAACTGCTGGAAGCCGGCCAGCATGATGGCGGCGGTCGCCGTCGTCGGCAGGCCGAGCGTCAGCAGCGGCACGAGCGTGCCGGCGGCAGATGCGTTGTTGGCGGCCTCCGGGCCCGCCACCCCCTCGATGGCCCCGGTGCCGAACTCCTCCGGCCGGCTGGCGAAGCTCCGCTCCGCCGAATAGGAGAGGAAGCTCGCAATATCGGCGCCGCCTGCCGGCATGGCGCCGATCGGGAAGCCGATCGCCGTGCCGCGCAGCCACGGCTTCCAGGAGCGCCGCCAGTCTGCGAGCGTCATCATCACCGAGCCCTTCACCGCCTCGACCTTCTCGACCGCACGCGAGGGCGAGCAGACGACGGAAAGCGTCTCGCCTATGGCAAAGAGCGCCACGGCCAGCGTGGTCACCTCGATGCCGTCCAGCAGGTCCGGAACGCCGAAGGCGAGCCGCGCCTGCCCGGTCTGCAAGTCGATACCGACGAGGCCGAGCGCGAGGCCGACGAAGAGCGCGGTCAGCCCGCGCAGCGTCGATTCGCCGAAAGCGGCCGAAACGGTCATGAAGGCGAGCACCATCAGCGCGAAATAGTCGGCGGGGCCAAAGGAGAGCGCGAAGCTGACAACCCAGGGCGCGATGAAGGCAAGGCCCAGCGTGGCGATCAGGCCGGCGACGAAGGAGCCGATGGCGGCGGTCGCCAGCGCGGGGCCGCCGCGGCCGGCTCGCGCCATCTTGTTGCCCTCGAGCGCGGTGACGACGGAAGCGCTCTCGCCCGGCGTGTTCAGCAGGATCGAGGTGGTCGAGCCACCATACATGCCGCCGTAATAGATGCCGGCAAACATGATGAGCGAACCGGCGGGATCGAGCTTGTAGGTGACAGGCAGCAGCAACGCCACCGTGAGCGCCGGGCCGATGCCGGGCAGGACGCCGACGGCGGTGCCGAGCGTGACGCCGATCAGCGCGTAGAGCAGGTTCGCCGGCTCGAAGGCGGTGAGCAGGCCCTGGGCCAGTAGCGAAAAAGTGTCCACGCGTCCGGCCCCCGCTCAGATCAGCCGTTCGATCGGACCTGGAGGCAGCGAGAGCTGCAGCCCCTTGGCGAAGACGAACCAGACGACGAAGGCGAGCAGAATCCCGATCGGGACCGTCTTCCAGAGCGGCCCCTTGCCGAAAGCCCGGGCGGTGGCGGCGAACAGCAGCCCGGTGGCAATGGAGAAGCCAGCCGCCTTCAGAAGCAGCATCTGGGCTGCGAGCCCGCCGACGACCCAGACGAGCGGCGGCAGGTTCTGCCGCTCGCGTTCCGGGAAATCGCCGCGCCAGGCCTCGATCGCCGTCCAGACGGCAAGTGCCGCCAGGCAGATACCGATGACCATCGGCATGGTCTTCGGGCCGATGCGGGCATAAGTCGCCACGCCGCCGAGCCGCTGCGCATCCCAGAAGATGACCGCGGCCAGCACCGCCAGCCCGGCCGCGATGACCAGCCCCGCCCGGTCGGGGCGGCGCCGGCCGTCCTGCTCGTGCGGCAGGCTCATTTGACGAGGCCGATGTCTTTCAGAATGGCCGCGGTCGCCTCGATGTCCTCGGCAAGCTGCGCCTTGAACTCGTCACCGGCGAGATAGGTGTCGGCCCAGCCGTTCTTGGCGAGCGCGTCCTGCCACGACTTCGATTCGACCATCTTGCGGATGTCCTCGCCGATGGCGGCCTCCTGCTCGGCGCTGATGCCGGGAGCGGCGGAGACCGAACGCCAGTTCTGTATGGCGACGTCGACGCCCGCTTCCTTGAAGGTCGGCGCGTCGATGCCCTCGACCCGCTCGTCGCTCGAAATGCCGATGATGCGGAGCTGGCCGGCCTCTATCTGCGAGGCGAACTCGCCATACCCCGAAATGCCCACCGTCACCTGCCCGCCCAGGATCGCGGCAAGTGCCTCGCCGCCGCCCGAGAAGGCGACGTAATTGACCTTGGTCGGGTCGACGCCGACCGCCTTGGCGATGAGCCCGGCAGTGATGTGGTCGGTGCCGCCGGCGGAGCCGCCGCCCCAGGAAACCGCTCCGGGATCGGCCTTCAGCTTCTCGATCAGGCCGGCCATGTCCTGGATGTCGGACGAGGCGGGCACCACGATCGCCTCATATTCGCCGGTCAGCCTTGCGATCGGCGTCACCTGATCGAGCGTGACAGGCGAATTGTTGGTGAGGATGGCGCCGACCATGACATAGCCGCCGACCATGAGCTGGCTGGGATCGCCATTGGTGCTGTTTACGAACTGGGCGATCCCGATCGTGCCGCCGGCGCCGGGCACGTTCGTCACCTGCACGTTGCCGGAGATGCCTTCGTCCTGCAGCGCGGCCTGCATGGTGCGGGCGGTTTGGTCCCAGCCGCCGCCGGGGGCGGCCGGCGCCATGATCTTGTAGTCGGCCGCAAAGGCCTGGGTCGAAAGGGCAATGCCGCCAACGGCAAGGGCGGCGAAGAACAGTCTGCGCATGGATTCCTCCTCTTTTTCCTCCGCTGCCGGTGCGTACAGACGGAAGTTCCGCGGCGCGTTGCCGCGTCCGCGGCGGCCCCACGAAGCTCCCCCTGGCGCCTGCGCCACTTATTCGCTGGCGCCGGCGACTTGTCAATGTTGCCGGTGGCGGCCATGAAGCGGGCGTCGCTTCCTATTTCTCGAACACCAGCGCGTCGGGCTCGGCGCCCAGCTCCTCCAGGGCGGCGTTGACATCCTCGACCATCCTGTCCGGTCCGCAGACGTAGAAGTTCTGGCCGAAATCACTCACTCCCCGCCGCAGGAAATCCCGGTCGATGCGGCCGCCGGACAGGCTGCTGCCGGGCTCATCGGTCACCACGAAAAGGCAATCCAGCCCGTCCATCCGCTCCCAGGTGTCGCGCATGATGATGTCGCGTTCCGTCCTGTTGGAGAAGATCAGCCGGTGGCCGGCGATCTCATCCCTGTCGGCCAGGTCGCGCAGGATCGCGATGAAGGGCGTCACGCCGGCGCCGCCGGCGATGAAGGTGCCCTTGCCCTTGTAGCGGATGGTTCCCCAGGGATCGTCGATGAGCAGCGCGTCGCCGGCCTTGAGGCCGGCGAGCTGGTTGGTCACGCCGTTATGGCCGGAATAGATCTTGATGGTGAATTCGAGGTGATCCCAGTCCCTGAGCCCGGTGAAGGTGAACGGGCGCTTCTCCTCACGCCAGCCGTCGCGGTCGATCGCAACCTCAGTCGCCTGGCCCGGCTCGAATTTGAACCCGGCCGGCCGCTCGAATTTGAAGCGGCGCACATTATGCGTCACCTCGCCGGTTTCGAGTATCCGGACCCTGTGTGCCATTCTGCTGTCCTCCTGATGGCCTGACGAGGTGCCGGTCGCCGTCACCTTTACCAGTTATACCGCAAATCGCAGTCTGGTTCCCGCGTCAGACGCGCCTGAAGGTCAGATATGCCGGCACCCGGCCTTCGCGCATCGCCTTTGCCTCGTAGCGCGTCCCCGGCCAACCCTCATAGGGTTGCCGCCAGTCATCGGCGCTTGCCACCTGCCATTCGAATGCCGGATGCCTGTCGCATTGCAGCAGCGTCCAGTTGACATAGGTGTCGATATCGGAGGCGAAACGGAAGGTGCCTTCGGGGCGGAGAACCCGGGCGAAACGATCGAGATTGGACCGGTTCACGAAGCGGCGCTTCCAATGCTTCTTCTTCGGCCAGGGATCGGGATACAGAAGGTCGATCTGCGTGATCGAAGCCTCCGGAAGCCAGTCGAGCAGGCGTGTCGCATCGTCGTTATAGACACGGATATTGCCGGCGGGCGTGCTTTCCAGAGCGGCCATCAGCTTTGCCATGCCGTTCACGAAGGGCTCGACGCCGATGAAGCCCGTATCGGGGTGACACCGCGCCTCGTGCAGGAGGTGCTCGCCTCCGCCAAATCCGATTTCCAGACGGATTTCTGTTACGCGATCAACAAACAGATCCGACAGAGGCGTCGGCGGGGACCGACCTGGATCAATTAGGTAAGACGGCAAAAGCGAGGCCAGCGCGGCCGACTGTTGCGGCCGCAGGGCCTTGCCTCGCCGGCGGCCGAAAAACGCCTCGGTGGCCCTGCGCCGTCGTTCTTCAGCCATTTTCCCGTTGCGGCCGCCTCAGGATGCGACCGCTTCCTTCAGAGCCTTTGCCAGATCGGTCCGTTCCCAGGAGAAGGAGCCGTCGCGGCTCGCCTTGCGGCCGAAATGGCCGTAAGCCGCCGTCTTGGCATAGATCGGCTTGTTGAGGTCGAGGTGCCTGCGAATGCCGGACGGAGAAAGATCCATCACCTTGCGGATCGCCTTTTCCACCTGCTCCTCGGATACCTTGCCGGTTCCGTGGAGATCGACATAGATCGATAGCGGCTGCGCCACGCCGATCGCATAGGAAAGCTGGATGGTGCAGCGATCGGCAAGCTTCGCGGCCACGACATTCTTCGCCAGATAGCGGGCGGCATAGGCCGCGGAGCGGTCGACCTTGGTGGTGTCCTTCCCGGAGAAGGCACCGCCGCCGTGCGGCGCTGCGCCGCCATAGGTGTCGACGATGATCTTGCGGCCGGTAAGGCCCGCGTCGCCGTCCGGACCGCCTATGACGAACTTGCCGGTCGGGTTGATATACCAGGCGCAATCGTCGGCGATCGTGATGCCGCCGGAATTGAGCGCCTCGCGGATATAGGGCTCGACCACCTGGCGCACTTTCTTGTTGTCCCAGCCGGAATCGACATGCTGCGTCGAGAGCACGATCGAGGTGACTTCGGACGGACGTCCATCGACATAGCGCACCGTCACCTGGCTCTTGGCGTCGGGGCCAAGCCTGGCGACATCGCCACCGCCATTCTTGCGGGCGGCGGCGAGCAGTTCGAGTATCTTGTGCGAATAGTAGATCGGGGCCGGCATGAGGTCCGGGGTTTCGCGGCAGGCATAGCCGAACATGATGCCCTGGTCGCCCGCTCCTTCCTCGCCCTGCCGATCGGCCGCATTGTCGACGCCCTGGCCGATATCCGGCGACTGGCCGTGCAGAAGCACGTCGATCTTGACCGTCTTCCAGTGAAAGCCGTCCTGCTCATAGCCGATGGAGCGGATGGCGCGACGGGCCGCGGATTTGAATTTCGACGGATTGACCAGCGGATGGCCGCGGCTGTCCGTCACCACATTGCCGTTCTTGTCCTTCTTGAGCAGGCTGTCGGGAACGCGAACCTCGCCTGCTATGACGACGCGGTTTGTAGTCGCCAGCGTTTCGCATGCGACACGGACCTTCCAGGGATCCATCCCGGATTTCCTTGCCTCTCGATAGACGAGATCGACAATCTCGTCCGAGATGCGGTCACAGACCTTGTCCGGATGCCCTTCGGATACGGATTCACTTGTAAAGAGATAATCGCGGCGCGACACGGGTGTCCCCTCTCGAAAGAAAAGCCGGCATCATGCCGGCGTAAGCCGGAACCCTGTTAGCCAAGCCGGATGGAATTCGTCAAGCGCGCAGTAGCAGGCAGGAAGTCGCGGATGTGAAATAGTTTTCCGCTCCAGCCAAAAGCACACGGTGTGTACCGGTCGGGCCCGTCAGGAACTTGAGTCTTCTTCCTCAGAGGCCAACGCCTTCACCAGATCGATGACCTTGCGCCGCACCTTCGGGTCCTGAATGCGGACAAAGGCCCGGTTCAGCTGCATCCCTTCGCCGGTATTGAGGAAGTCAACGACATAGTTCGCTGAAGCCTCTTCCGCCATGCCGGTTGCGGGACTGCCTTCTTCCTGTCCGGGCGCGCCTTCGAAGAAGAAGGAGACCGGTGCGTTCAGGATGGAGGAGATCGCCTGCAGCCGGCTGGCGCCGACCCTGTTGGTGCCCTTCTCGTATTTCTGGATCTGCTGAAACGTGATGCCGAGAGCTTCTCCCAGCTTCTCCTGACTCATTCCCAGCATGTTACGGCGCAAACGAATCCGGCCGCCCACATGGACGTCTATGGGATTCGGCTTCTTCTTGTTTTCTCTCATTTTTCCCTCGCCGTTCGGTGCCGGCTCGTTAATGGCCGCGCGCATACCTTTATGGCAGGCATTGCGGTCGAAGGTCGGCGTTTCACTATGTCTGCCGGAAAGTTCCGGTGTCAATTCGACTTGAAGCGGTACCGGACGCTGACGATCAAGGCTGAAATTCCGAAAAGTGCCAATAACATGAAACCGTTAACACCTGGCTTACCAATGCTCGGTCCTCCGGCAGGGCCGAGCGGCACGTCGGCGTCCAGAACTCCGTAAGCATTGAGGGCAAAAGCGTTCACAATACGCCCATGGGGGTCGACCACCGCCGATATCCCGTTATTGGCCGCCCGCACCAGCGGCAGCCCGGCCTCGACTGCCCGGATCCGTGCCTGCCGGAAATGCTGGTAAGGCCCCGGCGTGTCGCCGAACCAGGCATCATTCGTCAGGTTCAGGATGAAATCAGCTCCCGCGGCATCCGCGAGCACCAGATCGGGAAAGATGATCTCGTAGCAGATGAAAGGCAAGGCGCGAATGCCATCGTCCAGGATAAGCGTGCTGCGCAGGCTGCCGGGCGAAAACGGTCCCACGCTTTCCACAAGCTCCGTGATGCCGAGCTTTCTCAGCAGGCCGCCCAGAGGCACATATTCCCCGAACGGGACGAGATGCACCTTGTCCACCGCATCCACGATCTCTCCAGCGGAGTTGATCGCGACGACCGCATTGTAATAGCGCGTCTGGCCGCCGCTGGTCGCAGGCGCCTCCGAACGGACCGCGCCGGCAAACAGCATCTGGCCATCCTTGATCACCTCGCCGACAGCCACCAGCGCGTCCGGTCTGTCGGTGAAAAGGAATGGAACGGCCGTTTCGGGCCAGATGATCAGCCGAGGGCTGGCCCGACCTTCGCTCGTCGGCTCGGAGGAAAGATCGAGATACGTCTTAAAGATGCTGTCACGTATATCTTCGTCCCACTTCTCGGACTGTTCGATGGAGGGTTGCACGATCCGCACCGGCAGCATGCGCTCGGCCGGCGGCGCGGCGGCAAGGCTTGCATAGCCGTAGCCGAGATGCAGGAGGACGAGCGCGAGGCCGCAGGCAAATCCAGGGCGCAGATGATTGCGGGAAACGAGCAATGCGGGGAGCGAAAACAGGAAGACCGAAAGCACGTTCATGCCGTTCATGCCCACGATCTTCACCGATTGCATGAGAAGAGGGATGGGCATGGCCGCATAGCCGACGGCGTTCCATGGAAAACCGGTGAGAACGAAGGACCGCAGCCACTCGGCCAGGCCGAAAGCGAATGCCAGGCCCAATATCCGGCCTATCCCTTCGCTCCAGAAGAACCAGGCGACGAAACAGGCAAATCCGTAGAAAAGAGCAAGCAGCGCAGGCAGGCCAAGAACGGCGAAAGGCAGAGCCCAGGCGAATGCGTAGCCCTCCACCAGGACCGCTGCCCCCGTCCACCACAGGCCGGCGACGAAATAACCGAAGCCGAACCACCAGCCGGTCGCGAAGAAAGGCAGTGCGCGGCGCATGATGCCGCCGCCATTCGTGCTCACCACGCCGTCGAGCAGCCAGACGAGAACCGGGAAGGATATGAAGCAGACGGCGAGGAAATCGAAAGGGGCCTGTGCGAACGCGGCCAATGCGCCGGCCAAAAAGGCGGCGAGAACCCGCTTCCACCCCCGAAGCAGGATCACCCGGCCTGCCAGAGTTCCCATGGCCCCCATCAAGACGTCCGCATAGCGAGAATCACGGCGGACTCTTAACAGTCCCGCCGCGTCTTCAAAACCCCGCAGCCGTCAGACAGTATCCGATTGCGGGCCCTCTCCGGCCTCCGCCGGACGGAGAACCCGACGCCGGCGTTCGCCCGCCCGGTTCTGGACGATGCGCACGCGTTTCACCCGGCGCGGATCGGCATCCATGACCTGCAATTCGAAACCGGGAATGGCCTGCACCACTTCGCCGCGCGCCGGCACGCGGCCGAGCGCGTTGAAGATCATGCCGCCGATCGTATCCACGTCCTCGGCATGCTCGCCGGCCTTGAAAGCGTCGCCGATGACTTTGGCCACTTCCTCGATCTCGGCCTTGCCGTCGACGATGAAGACGCCGTCACCAGCCTGCTTGATCATCACCTCGTCTTCGTCATGCTCGTCCTCGATATCGCCGACGACCATCTCGACGATGTCTTCCAGCGAGACGAGCCCGTCCGTGCCGCCATATTCGTCGATGACAAGGGCCATCTGGATGCGGCCGGCCTGCATGCGGGCCATCAGGTCGGAAGCCAGCATGGAAGGCGGCACGAAAAGGATGGGGCGCACGAGGTTGAGGTCGGAGATCTTGCGGGAGAGATCGACATTGCCAAGATCGAGCGCACCCATGGCCGGCTTGCGGCTGCCGCGCCTCTTCTGCCTTGCCGAACGCGTGATATGGGCGACCACGTCGCGGATATGGACCATGCCGCGCGGGTCGTCCAGTGTCTCGCCATAGACCGGCATGCGGGAATGGCCGGACTGCTCGAAACCGGCCAGGAGATCGCCAAGCGTGGTGGAAAGGTCGACCGCCACGATATCGGCACGCGGCACCATGACGTCCTCGACACGCAACTCGCGCAGCCGCAGGATGTTCTTGAGCATCGCCCTTTCGCCGGGCGAGAAAGCAGCCGTGTCGCCTGTCTGTTCGGCGAGCGCATCGGCCAGGTCCTCGCGGAGCGACGAGCCGTTCCGCCATCGGAACAGGCTCGAAATGCGCTCGCGCAGCCGCCTTCGGCCTTCGATTTCGCCGGAGGATCTACTCGATCCCTCTTCGCCCTCTTCGGGCTGGGCCGGCTGGACCGCAGGAGCGTCCGCCACAGCCATCTGGGAATGTTCGTTCATCGTCTTTCGGTCGTTTGACACCCTCAGTTATGCATAAGGATCGGCGATGGCAAGACCTTGCAGGATTTGCCGTTCCAGCGCCTCCATCGCTTCCGCTTCGTCATCCGTCTCATGATCATAGCCCAGTAAATGCAGAAAACCATGAACGACAAGGTGCGAAAGATGGTCCTCGACGGGCTTGGCCTGTTCCTGTGCCTCCCGAAGAATCGTCTCGCGGGCGAGCACGATGTCGCCCAGGATCGGGGGCTGCACACTGCCGGGAAGCGTCGGCCCGGCCGGAAATGACAGGACATTGGTCGGCTTGTCCTTGCCGCGCCATTCGGCATTCAGGCCGCGTATATGCGCGTCGTCGGTAAAGACGATGCTGACTTCCGCTCCTTCGGGCAGGGCGGCTCCTGCCTCCCGCGCCGCCGCGTGGATGGCCCGCCCGGCGAGCGCGTAAAGTCCTTCCGGTTCCGGCCAGTCGCCCGCCTCGATCATGCAATCGACCGAAACGCCACTCTCCTCGCGGCTGTCAATCCGAGGGTCAGCGGACATCAGCTTTGCGGCGGCTTCCCCGCTGTTCCGACGCCGGTCGCGTCGCGGTCATAGGCCGCCACGATCGCCGCCACCAGCGGATGACGCACCACGTCGCTTTCATTGAAGCGGACCGTGACAATGCCCGGCACCTCGTCCAGCACGCGCAGCGCCTCCACCAGACCGGACTTGGTGTTGGGCGGCAGATCGATCTGACTCGGATCGCCGGTGACGATCATGCGCGCATTCTCGCCGAGGCGCGTCAGGAACATCTTCATCTGCATCGGCGTGGTGTTCTGCGCCTCGTCCAGGATCACGGCGGCATTGGCCAGCGTGCGGCCGCGCATGAAGGCAAGGGGGGCGACCTCGATGACGCCGGCGGCCAGCGAGCGCTCCACCTTTTCGGCCGGCATCATGTCGTAAAGCGCGTCATAGAGCGGACGCAGATAGGGATCCACTTTCTCGCGCATATCGCCCGGCAGGAAGCCCAGCCGTTCCCCGGCCTCCACCGCCGGGCGGGAAAGCACGATGCGCTCGACCATGCCGCGTTCCAGAAGCATTGCGGCATAGGCGACGGCGAGAAAGGTCTTGCCGGTTCCTGCGGGTCCGATGCCGAAGACGAGTTCCGCCCGCTCCAGGGCGCGCATATAGGCATCCTGGTTGGCCGAGCGCGCATAGATGGTGCGCTTGCGGGTCGAGATCTGGGCAGCGGCCATCTTGCCCTTGCGCTCCATGGTCGGCAAGGTGAGTTGGTCGTCGGCGGCAAGCGAAAGGCGAACGGCGCCGTCGACATCGGAAGGCGAAAGCTCCACGCCCTTCTGCGCCAGCTCGTAGAGGTGGTCGAGAGCCCGGCGCGCCTGCTCGGCGGCCGTAGAATCCCCCTTGATCGAAAGCTGGTTTCCCTTGGAGCGGATGTCGACCCCGAGCTTCTGCTCCAGTCTTGCCAGATTCTCATCGAACGGGCCGTAAAGCGCGCTGGCGAGTTTGTTATTGTCGAAAGTCAGTACGATATGCGCCATGTCCGAGGCCCCGGAGGGCCTGTTCTTCAACTCCGTCGTGGCGGTCAAGCGCGTCTCCTCTATAGGACCGGCTCGGAGAAGAGGCTGTTTGCCCCCGCCTCCGTGATTCGCACCCGGACAATGTCACCTATTTCGCCAGCCGTTTCATCAACAATCACCGGCTGCAGCCAAGGCGACCGGCCCACAATCTGACCGGTCCGGCGTCCGGGCTTCTCGATCAATATATCCATTTCCTTGCCGACCAGGCCAGCCGCAAAGGCCTTCTGCTGTTCCGTCAGCAGCGCCTGCAGGCGCTGCAGCCGCTCGTCCTTCACCTCTTCCGCCACCTGAAACGGCATGTCTGCGCCCGGTGTTCCCGGCCGCGGCGAATATTTGAACGAGAAGGCCTGGGCATAGGTGACCTCTCGCACGATCCGCATGGTGGCCTCGAAATCCTCGTCGGTTTCACCCGGGAAGCCTACAATGAAATCGCCCGACATGGCGATATCCGGCCGTGCCGCACGGATGCGGTCGATCAGGCGAAGATAGTCCACGGCCTTGTGGCGGCGGTTCATCGCCTTCAGGATACGGTCGGAACCCGCCTGTACCGGCAGATGCAGATAAGGCATCAGCTTGTCGAGATCGCGATGGGCGGCAATCAGTTCGTCGTCCATGTCGCGCGGATGGCTGGTCGTGTAGCGCAGCCTCTCGATACTGGGCACCTCTGCCAAACGGAAGAGCAGCCGGCCGAGTCCCCATTCGCCGTCCGGTCCCTCGCCATGCCAGGCATTGACGTTCTGGCCGAGCAGGGTCAGTTCCCGCACGCCGGCATCGGCCAGCCGACGCGCCTCGTCGAGGATTTGCGCCACCGGCCGCGAGACCTCCGAACCGCGCGTATAGGGCACCACACAGAAGGTGCAGAACTTGTCGCAGCCTTCCTGAACGGTGAGGAAGGCGGTCACGCCGCGGCTGCGGACAGCCCTGCGCTCGGGCGCCGGCAGGTGCTCGAACTTGTCCTCGATCGCATAATCCGTCTCGACGATCTTCTCGCCGCGCCGGGCGCGGCCCACCGCATCCGGCAAGCGATGATAGGTCTGCGGACCGATCACCAGATCGACGGCCGGCGCACGGCGGATGATCTCCTGGCCTTCCGCCTGTGCGACGCATCCGGCAACGCCGATGATGAGCTCGTCGCCTTTCTCGGCGCGCTCCTCCTTCAGCTTGCGGATGCGGCCGAGCTCCGAATAGACCTTCTCCGCCGCCTTTTCGCGGATATGACAGGTATTGAGAAGAACCAGATCGGCCTCCTCCATCACCTCGGTCGGCTGATAGCCGTCACGCGCCAGCGCATCGGCCATGCGCTGGGAGTCATAGACGTTCATCTGGCAGCCATAGGTCTTGACGAAGACCTTTTTGGCCCTGGCCGTTACCGGACCATTGGCCTCGGCTGCTTCCTCGCGCGGTTCTGCCAGTGTCGCATTCTGTTCCATGCCGGGCTCTCTACCGGTTTTCGGTGACAAAAAACAGACGATTCTGCATGAAAAAGGTCAGCGGCCGGCGACCGGCGGATCCCTGAGCGCCTTGGCCAGCATAGTCCGCACGCTGCTTTCGACCTCCCGCGTCACCGCCTTGCGGTCATTGCCGGAAGCGAACAGCACCGGTTCGCCGAAATACACCTCCACATCCATTGCCCGTCTGGCAAACAGGCTTTTCAGATGGGGCACCAGGGGCGTGTCGCCGATCCAGGCGATTTCGGCACGTTCGCGGCCGCTCATCGGCAACCCGTAAAGCCTTGTATAGGCGATGGCGACCGGCTGGACGAGCACGCTGTCGCCGGGCAGGTTCTGCAGCGCCATCTGGGCTGCGCCGAACAGCGTGCTCTTGAACGGCATGACCCCGCTGCCCGGACCGGTGGTGCCTTCCGCGAAGAGTACCATCGGATCGCCGTTGGCCAGGCGCGCGGAAAGCTCGCGCGCCTGATCCCCCGACTTGCGGCGCATTTCCCGTTCCACGAAGACGGAACGCTGCAGCCGGGCGAAGGTGCCCAATATCGGCCATCCGGCCATCTCGGACTTGGCGACGAAATGCACCTCCGCGATGGAGCCGAGCACGACGATATCGCTCCAGGAGACATGATTGGCGGCGATCAGCAACGGGCGGCGCTCCGCAATCCTGCCGTGGGTCCGGACACGCAATCCGAGCACGCGGGCGGCCAGCCTGTGCCATAGACGCGGCACGCGCCCGTCCCGTATCCAGCCGGTACGCAGCGCGAAAAGCTGTATGGGGAGAAGCAGCAGCGTGGCGACCGCCATGGTCGTCAGCCCCACTGCCATCCGCATATTGCCGATTGCGCTCGTCATCTTCGTCGCCTCGATCTGCTGTGCTAGCGAAGGTCGCGGCGCATGACCAGCGCGCCGGTCGGACGGTTCAGCGCGTCCCGGTAATAGTCGGGGCGATTGCCGACCTGCCGGAAGCCGAGCCGGCGGTAGAGCGCGATCGCCGGTGCATTGGTTTCGTCGACTTCGAGGAACAGAGCCTCGGCGCGAGCGGCATGCAGTTCGCGCAGCACTGCATCCATCAACTGACGGCCTATGCCGGCTCTGCGATGGGAACGCGCTACCGCCAATGTGAGGATTTCCGCCTCGCCGGCCGCAAGCCGCGCCAGCACGAAGCCGACTAGGGGCGCTCCACGCCGACCGATCTCAACGGCCCCAAAGCCGAAAGCCGGATCCTGCAGGAGAAGGGAGGAAAACTCCTCCTCGCTCCAGGGACGGACGAAATCCTCTTCGTGAAGTTCGGACAGCCGGCCGCTGTCCTCCTGTGTCAGCGGTCGGACGGCATATTCGCGCGGCTGGGAGATGAACGGGATGCGAATCATCTTTCTTTCCGCGCAAGCGCGAAACCGGCCTGCGGCTTGGCATCCGGCTCGCGCAGATAAAGCGGCTTTGGCGGCGGTCCGCCGAAATTCTTCACGGAAGCAATGCGGGCATAGGTGGCGATATCGGCTGTCGCCGCCGCCGGACCCAGATCGAAGCCGCCGCCGGCTGCTTCAGCGATCAGGCAAGCGCCATTGCCCGCAAGAACGGCGCCGACGCGCAGAGCTTCTTTCGCCGCGGCTTGCGCCGGCATGGCCGAAGCCTCGATCAAGGCAGTACCGCTCCCGTCGAAAAGCTGGACGGACAGGCCTTCGGGGCGGCTGCCGATCGCAACCATGACCGACCGCCCCGGCCAATCCTCCGCCGTCTCGGCTGAGACTGCTTCCAGCGTCGTTACGCCCAGAGCCGGTATCTTCAGGGCGAGGGCGAAACCGCGCGCGGCCGCCACTCCGACCCGCACGCCGGTAAAGGAGCCCGGACCGATGGACACCGCAAGTCCGTCGAGATCTGCATAGGCTGCACCTGCCGCCTGCAGGGCTTCCGTCACCACCGCCATCAGGTGCTCCGCATGGCCCTTGCCAATGTCGAGAACCGAGCGGCCAAGCTCCCCGCTCTGGGTGTCGAAAACGCAAGCGGCACAAAGGTCCGCGGCGGTGTCGATGGCGAGGAGCTTCATGCGGAGCCTCCCCGCAGCGGCAGCCGGTAGCGCGGCAGGAACCGCCCTGGAATGGAGCCCGACGGCGTCCGGCTTTCCAGAATCGCGCCTTGTTTTTCATAGAAATCGCACGCGCCCGGATCGGCGTCGAAGACCAGCGCTCCGGCGCCATGCTTTATCGCCTCCGACTTCGCCCAATCGAGAAGCACTTTGCCCACGCCCTTTCCCTGACAGGCCAGTTCCACGAACAACTTGTCCAATTCGGCCTCGTTGCCGGCAAAGGATATCTCGGCGATGCCGGCGCGGACACCATCCATTTCGGCGACCATGATCCGGGATGCCGGCCTGGCAGGATCGACCGTTAGTTCGCCCCGGCAGGCCTCCATGAACGCCGCGTCATAGCCATGCACCGCCTTCGATCGCAGGCAGAGCTCGGTGAGAGCCGGACCTTCGTCAGGTAACGGAGGTCTCAGCCGCAGCATCGACGTCCCGTGCCTTCAATTCCAGCCGGCGAGCATGGAGAACCGGCTCGGTATAGCCGTTCGGCTGCTCGCGGCCCTTGAACACCAGATCGCAGGCCGCCTGGAAGGCGATGGAATTGTCAAAATCCGGGGCCATCGGGCGATAGAGCGGGTCGCCGGCATTCTGCCGGTCGACGACGGCCGCCATGCGTTTCATCGTCTCCATCACCTGCTCGCGCGTGCAGACGCCGTGATGCAGCCAGTTGGCGATATGCTGAGAGGATATGCGCAGCGTGGCGCGGTCCTCCATCAGGCCGACATCGTTGATGTCCGGCACCTTGGAGCAGCCCACACCCTGGTCCACCCAGCGCACCACATAGCCGAGGATGCCCTGAGCATTGTTGTCGAGCTCCTTCTGGATTTCCTCGGGCGACCAGTTCGGCCGCGAGGCGACCGGGACCGAGAGAATGTCCGACAATTGGGCGCGCGGCCTGTCCTTCAACTGCGTCTGTACGGCCTGCACATCGACCTTGTGATAGTGCGTGGCATGAAGCGTTGCGGCGGTGGGCGAAGGCACCCATGCCGTATTGGCCCCGGCCTTCGGATGTCCGATCTTCTGCTCCAGCATCGCAGCCATCAGGTCGGGCATGGCCCACATGCCCTTGCCGATCTGAGCGTGGCCGGAAAGCCCGCATTCGAGACCTATATCGACGTTCCAGTTCTCGTATGCCTGGATCCAGGCGGCCTGCTTCATATCGCCCTTGCGGATCATCGGCCCGGCTTCCATGGAGGTGTGTATCTCGTCGCCGGTGCGGTCGAGGAAGCCTGTATTGATGAAGACCACCCGCTCGCTAGCGGCGCGGATGCATTCCTTGAGGTTGACCGTCGTGCGCCGCTCCTCGTCCATGATGCCCATCTTGATGGTGTTTCCGGCCATGCCGAGCGCATCCTCGACGCGGCCGAACAGCTCGACAGCGAAGGCCACCTCGTCGGGACCGTGCATCTTGGGCTTCACCACATACATGGAGCCGGCGCGGGAATTCGCGCGGCGGCCGTTGGGTCCGATGTCGTGCAGCGCAATCAGCGCCGTGAACATCGCATCCATGATGCCCTCCGGCACCTCGTTGCCGTCGCGGTCAAGGATTGCCGGATTGGTCATCAGGTGGCCGACATTGCGCACCAGCATCAGAGAGCGGCCGGGCAAGGTAATCGCTGTGCCGTCCGGCGCGGTGATACGCAGATCTTCCGCAAGCGCGCGGGTAACCGTCTTGCCGCCCTTTTCGAACGTCTCCTTCAGGTCGCCCTTCATCAGGCCGAGCCAGTTGCGGTAGACTACGACCTTGTCTTCCGCATCGACGGCAGCAACCGAATCCTCGCAATCCTGGATTGTCGTCAATGCGGCTTCCAGCACCACATCCGCGATACCGGCCTTGTCGGTCCTGCCGATCGGATGGTTGCGGTCGATCACGATCTTCACATGCAGGCCGTTATTCACGCAAAGGACGGCATCCGGATTCGCCTGGTCACTGATATAACCGGCAAACCTGGCCGGATCCTTGAGGCCGGTCCGGCCCGCATCCGTCCCGACCACGAGCCTGCCGCTCTCTACGGCAAGATCCGTCGCATCGCTCCACGAGCCGGATGCCAGCGGCACGGCTTCATCGAGGAAGCTCCGCGCCCAGGCGATGACCTTCTCGCCCCGCTTCGGATTGTAGCCATTTCCTTTCTCTGCGCCATCGTCCTCGGGGATCGCATCGGTGCCGTAGAGCGCGTCATAAAGCGAGCCCCAGCGCGCATTGGCCGCGTTCAAGGCATAGCGCGCATTCATCACCGGCACGACGAGCTGAGGGCCGGCAACCGCGGCGATCTCCGGATCGACATTCGCGGTCGTTACCTGGAAATCAGGGCCCTCGGGCAGGAGATAGCCGATTTCGCGCAGGAAATCCTCGTATACCGCGAGGTCGGAGGGGGCGCCATTGTCGCGATACCATTGATCGAGCTTTTCCTGCATGCGGTCCCGCATGGCGAGGAGTTCGCGGTTTCTCGGCGCAAGATCGTGCACGATGGCCGAAAACCCCTTCCAGAAGGCGGCAGCCTCGACACCCGTTCCGGGCAACGCTTCGCCGACCAGGAAGTCGTGCAACCGGCGGTCCACCGCCAGTCCCTCGATCTCGACGCGATCCGTCATATGGCTAACCTCCGCTTCGTCATCCTGCATGGTCTCATGCGCTTTCACCACGGCAGGGCCGAACGGTCAATTCATTCCGGGCGTGAAGGTCTTTCTTGCTCATGCATATCTCATTGCGCAATTCTCGGCCGGCCGGAGGCGACAGCGGTGACGATCGCCTCGATGAACTTGCGCTGCCCTTCAACCGTGGCGGCGCGGATATCGTTCTCCAGCACCGTTCTCGCTTCCTCGGCGCCCGCCGCTTCGGCTCTTTCCCGGGCGATCCTGCGAATCGTCTCCTGCGCAAAGGCCATGGCCGCCTCCTCGTCGGGGAAATCGCGGATCGTCGTGCCGGCACTGACGCGGAAAAGCCCCTCGTTGGGCTGGCTCACCCTCGCCTCGGCGCTCACCCGCACCTGGCCGACCACCGCACCCAGCGCATTGGCGACGTCCGTATCGGCCGGCACGATGCATTCGCTGCCGACCAGATCGCCCAGCCGGGCATAGTGCAGCGGCGCGGACGCCCCGAGGCCGATGACCGGACGGTCGAGGGTGAGCGAGAAACGCGCTATGCCCTTTTCGCCATCGACGGCGCGGCGCACCAGTGCATGGGCGACGGTCGCCGGACCATCCATGCCGTCTTCGGCGAAAGCCGTCTCGAAGATCACTTCCGCCGAACGGCGGGCAAGCGCGGCCAGAACGCGCTTGCAAAGCGCCTCGGGAGTGTCCGCTATGGCCTGGCCCCGGCCATCGCGGCGGCGGGCGAAGAGGCCCGCGCCGAGACGGGCGGCCTCCCGGTTCCAGGTTTCCTGCCGTCCGAGAACATGCGCGGCGTCGGAGGGCGTGAAGCCGGCTATGTGGACGAGGCCGCGCGAAACGAGCCGGTTCAGGGTCGCAAGCTGTGCCGTCGATGTCAAAAGCCCGTCTAATGCTACAGGCTCGGGGCCGATGCGGCCATAAAGCTTTTCCTCAGCCTGCGAGAGGCCGGCGGCAAAGCGGTCGGGGATGCCCGCACGGAAGGCGAAGCGCCCGTCGAAGCGGCCGGGATTGGGCTGGCGGAGCTGGCGTTCCAGCCCCTCCAGCACGACCCGGCCATGCAGGTGGGCGGCCAGCGAAAGCGGGACCAGCCGGCGCGGACCGAGCACGAGGCGCGGATCGAGCGCGCCTTCCTCCAGCCCGATCTCCGAATCTCCGCCAAGGCCGAAGGTACGCATGGCAACCGCCTCCACCATGGTGCGGAAGCCGCCGACGGTGGCCCCTTCCGGGTCGATGCGCGGACGCCCCTTGTCGAGCACGGCGACATCCGTGGTGGTGCCGCCGATATCCGACACGATCGCATCGTCGAGGCCGGTCATGTGACGGGCACCGACGAGGCTGGCGGCGGGGCCGGACAGGATCGTCTCGATCGGGCGCTGGCGGGCGAAGCCGGCCGAGACCAGAGCGCCGTCTCCGCGCACCACCATCAGCGGGGCGGAGATGCCACGATCCTGAAGGAACGTTTCGGTGGCGGCGATCAGGCGGTCGATGAGGGAGACGAGGCGGGCATTGAGAAGCGTGGTGAGGGCCCGGCGCGGGCCGCCGAGCCGGGAGGAGAGCTCGTGGCTTGCCGTCACCGGCAGGCCCGTCGCCTCCCGCACCCTTTCGCGCACGGCAATCTCATGCGCCGGATTGCGGACGGCGAAATAGGCGCAGACCGCGAAGGCGGAGACGGATCGGCCGAGAGCATCCAGCTCCGACTCCAGAGCCTCCATATCAAGCGGAGTCTCGTTGCCGTGGACGTCATGGCCGCCGGGCAGGAAGATCACCGGATCGGCTCCGAGCGCCGTCCTCAACCCGTCGCGGGCGAGATCGGCCTCGGAGAAGCCCACCATGACCAGCGCCACTCGCCCGCCCTGGCCTTCCACCAGGGCGTTGGTGGCGAGCGTGGTGGACATGGAGACCAGCCCGATCCGCGCCGGATCGATCCCCGATTCCGCCAGCACCGCATCCACGGCGCCCGCGATGCCGACGGCCAGATCGTGACGCGTGGTCAGCGCCTTGGCCTTGGCCATGGCGCCGGCCGCCTCGGAGAAGAGAACGGCGTCGGTATAGGTGCCGCCGGTGTCTATGCCCAGGCTGAGCGGCCCGGCCGGCTGGTTCCTTGTGTGCATCGTAACGGCTTTTCCCGCACCGGGGACAATTTCCCCGCTTCAGGATCAATGCTCCTACCGCAGCTTCGGCACATAGGAAAGCCGCCGCGGTTTCCCGCGACGGCGCAATGATTGCAGTATGCCTGTGCGTCAGCGCGTCCACACGACGGTGCGCGTGTCGCGCTGGACCAGAACCGGGCCGGTCTCGGTGTAGATATAGCCATAGGCCGGGTCTTCCGGCACTGGCCTGATCTCCACCTCCGGCGGCACGACGGAACCGGTGGTGATGGTGGTGTCGACCGTTACCGGATCGACCGGGTTCTGCTCGACATAGGTCACCGTCTGGTCGGGCACGACATAGCCCGGCGAATAGACGACTTCGCGCGTCTGCGCCTTGACGATGACCGGACGGCCATCCGCATAGACATAGGCATAGTCCGGATAGTCGGGGATCGGCTGCAGCGTCGCGGTCTCGGGCACGACAGCGCCCTCGACGATGCGGCCTTCCAGCGTCACCGGCTCGACCGGGTTGGAGACCACATATTCGACGGCGGGTTCCGGCACGGCCGTCTCGGCGCCGATCACCGCGCCGGTAAAGCCGCCGACCACGGCGCCGATCGGTCCGCCGACAACCGCGCCGGCAATGGCGCCGGTGGCCGCGCCGCCGGCAGCACCGACGCCGCGGCTTCTGGTTTCGGTCGTTTCACGCTCGGTCTGCACAGCGCCATTGTCCCTTTGCGACACGGCGGGAGGATCCTGCGCGATGGCGGGAGCGGCACCGAGAGCGGCAAGGGCCACAGTAGCGAGAAGAAGCTTACGCATTATTCTTCCTTTCGTTCCTTGGTCGTTTTCACGTCCCTCGCCGCATAAAACCGCCGAACGCCGTCGGGGTTCCCGATTTTGGTCGGCAGACGGTCACGCAAGGCGCTGATTCAGCCCTCCCGATCCGCTTTCCCATCCGCTGGCCCATCCGCTGGCCCATCGGCCGGCTGGTTCATCAGCTCATCGACCATATCGCGGATCATGCCGTGGACCCTCTCGACCCGTTCCTCCGTGTCGCAGCAGGGCGGTATCATCGGTCCGCCAAGGAGGGTCCAGTCGTCCTCCGGGCGCCGGGATAGGCATTTTCCGGCGCGCCGGCATACCCCCTCGCGGCAATCGCGGAAATGATCGCACAAGGTCGAAGCGTGCTGTGCCAGCCCGAGATAGACGCCCATACAGCGGTGGTCCTCCTCCGCCAGTCGCCGGTTCACCGCGTGTTGCGCATCGGTCTCGCCGGGACGGCGCGGCAAATGGCGGACCTTGAAGCGCGGCCAGGGATCGTCGGCCGGGATATGGACAAAGTCGTAGCGGTCCGTGACCTCGTGATTGCTCCAGTCCATCGGCTTGTATACGGGCTTCGGCGTCCGGTAATCCGCCAGCGGCCGGACCTTCATCGGGATCCTGTCCCAGTCCTCCTCCGGATCGAACCCCATTCCGGCCGCAGCACCGGCGATGGTCCAGTCCGGGTCGAAGCCATTGTCTTTCTCGTCGTCCATCTTTCCTGCCTCTCGTTTGTCGGTTGGGGAAATGACGGCCGCGCGCAGGCATTCCCGCGCCGCAGGCCGGGTTGTTGAAAATTTGGGGGAGACGGGCGGTCGAAGGATCGCTCATCTTTTTGTTGTTTGGTGCGATCTCGCAACCGCCCGTCCGGCGATTTCCGTTTCCGCCCGTTCCGCTGCCCCTGCTTGCCATCGCAGGGCTGTGTGCTCGTCCAGCACGCCCCGGCCATAGTACCGGGAGGGGAACCCTTGGACGGAACCTCCCCGGCCCCGCCTTACGAGGGCAGGACGGAGGCGCCGGCCCCTCCCCGCACAACGACGTCTCGAGATGC
>Ga0164243_10002878_pt1 | contig 27903 bp, 29 predicted proteins | sample OricompcompostOP_FD_108781 | JGI IMG/M metagenome (GOLD analysis project Ga0164243, IMG submission 108781) | Organic Plus compost microbial communities from Emeryville, California, USA - Original compost - Organic plus compost (OP) | ecosystem: Engineered > Solid waste > Mixed feedstock >...
CCCACCAGCGCCAGCGCCAGCGCGATCACCAGGCCTGAGGACAGGCGCCACGGCGAGGTGCGCCGCGCGCCGCCGTGACGACGCCGCGAACTCACCCACCCACCCCGGTGGGACGGAACCGGACCCAGGCAGTCATCCTGCTCACCAGACCCCGCTCTTCGCGACAGGCTCACCCGAGATTAAGAGAACTCGCAACCAGTCTCCACCACGATCTGGCCGCTGGCGATACCTCGCACCCTTGCGAAGCCGGAGATTGCTAACTCCGAGTGCGCAACGCTCGCCCGACCCGCGAGCCGCCCGGGCGGCCGACCTCCGTGGCCATCCAGTCCCCGACCTCCGCGACCGTGACCAGGTCGACCCCTGTCTCGATGCCGAGACCCTCGAGGAGCCAGACCAGCTCCTCGGTGGCGAGGTTGCCGCTCGCGCTTTGCGCGTAGGGACAACCGCCGAGGCCGCCGACCGAAGAGTCGAACACACTCACCCCAGCCATCAAACCGGCGACCACGTTCGCCAATGCCTGCCCGTAGGTGTCGTGCAGGTGCAGTGCCAGCCGGTCGACGGTCACGGCCGCCTCTCCCAGCGCGTCCAGCATGCCGAGCACCTGACCCGGCGTAGCCACTCCGATGGTGTCGCCGAGCGAGACCTCGTAGCAGCCCGCCTCGGCCAGCGCGCCCACGGCCGCGGTCACCTGCGACACCGGAACCGGCCCCTCCCACGGGTCGCCGAAGCACATCGAGACGTAACCGCGCACCCGCAAGCCCGCGGCGAGCGCGTCGCGAGCCACCGCTGTGGCCAGGTCGATCGCGCCCCGGACGGTATTGTTCAGGTTCCGCCGGGCGAACGTATCCGTGGCGCTGACGACAACCGCCACCTCGGTGCAGCCGGCCGCGACGGCCCGGTCCAGCCCGCGCTGGTTGGTGACTAGGCCCGGCCGGGCAGTGAGCGGGAGATCGGCCAGGCTCGCCATCAATTCCTCGGCGTCGGCGAGCTGCGGGATCCACGAGGGTGGTACGAAGCTGGTCAGCTCGATCTTGGCCAGTCCCGCACCGAGCAGACGGCGTACCAGCTCGGCCTTGACGGCGACCGGCACGATGACGGACTCCGCCTGCAGCCCGTCACGAGGCCCGACCTCGTGGATCCTCACCTGCGCGGGTAGCCCGGACAGGTCGGCCTGCCGGAGCGGGACCGCGACCGGCAGGTCGCTGACACCGCCCGTCACCGGTCGATCCCCAGGCCGGCAAGGGTCTCGTCGGTGGACCAGACCCGGCCCCAGCGGACCACGAACTGTCGCAGCGAGGCCAGGTGGCTCGCCTCGTCCAGCTCGGCGCACGCATCCTCGACGATCACCGTCTTGAAGCCGCGGTCGGCGGCGTCTCGCGCAGTGGTCTCGACGCAGGAGCTCGTGGTGACGCCGGCCACCACGATCCCGTCGACGTCAAAGTTGCGCAGCATCTGGTCGATGGCGGTGGAGTTGAACGCGCTGCGGCTGGTCTTGTTGATCACCAGCTCCTTCGGGGTCGGCTCGAGCTCGTCGAGGATCCGGTGATCGGCTGAGCCGACATGGTTGGCCAGCGACTCCAGCGCGGTGCCGTCGTCGCCGCGCCGCAGCGCCGTCATGTCGGACCCGTCGGGCAAGACCGGTCCGAGCGTGACATGGATGACCCGCAGTCCCCGAGCCCGGAACGCCGCCAGCAGCCGGACCGCGTTCGGCACGACCAAGCCCTCGACCCGGTCGAAGTAGTACCCCGCCGTCCGCGGATGATCCCGGGTGAGCAACGGCCCCCATCCTCGGTCGCGCGCGGCGTCGGTGTATTGCAGATCGATCAGGACAAGCGCGGTCCGCGCCGGGTCCAGCGAGAAGGCCAAGGGTGAGAGATCGGGGAGATCCTCAGTCCCCGCCAGCCACGGCTTCGCTGCTCCTACTGCCATCGCGCTCAGCCTTCCAGCGCGGCGTCGATCGCCAGGGCGTCGTACTCGTCACGCATCTCGTCGTGGGCGAAGGAGGCCCGGGCCGGAGCCCAGAACCGGGCGACGACGACCATCACCACAGCGTAGGCGACTCCGGTGATCACGACCGCGGCCAATTGCGGCAGCACCTCCTCGGGCAGCACCGTTGAGCGCGCCAGGAGGTAGCCGCCGATGCCGACCAGGATCGCGACCGGGTTGATCCCGCCCAGGTAGTGGTAGCGGCCGCCGCGGCTGTCATAGATCGCGTGCAGATCGATCCGTCGACGGCTCAGCACGACGTAGTGGGCCAGCAAGATGCCGGCGACCGGCGCGAACGCATAGCCGATCTCGGTAACGATGGCGGGCGTGTTCTCGTAGACCGCCGTGAAGCTGGAGAGCACCACGCCGGCTACCGCGCAGATCACCGTCGCCCAGAACCGGCCGATCCGACTGATCACGTTCACGATGGCAAAGCCGCCGGTGTAGAGGTTCATGACATTGATGAACCAGTTGTCGGCCACGAGCACGACCAGGAGGAAGAAGTACATCCACGCGTGCGGTTGGACATCGGCCGCTGCCTGGAACCAGTTCTGGTCGGTGACCGCCTTCGCAGCGATGGCGCCGATGACGCCACAGACGAGCGTCGAGACCACGGCGGCCACGTAGAACGCGATCGCGGCGTCAGCAGGCTTGCGGGCATAGCGCGCCAGGTCGGCGGAGTCGGTGTACATCGACAGGTGGCCTGACGCGGCGACCGAGGCGGCCGAGGCGAACAGCACCCACGACCAACTGCCGCCGGCGGTGATGTGGTGCCAGCCGAACTCCGGCCTGCTGGAGGTGAGGAAGACCAGGATCACCATGCCGAGGATGACGAGCTTGAGGGGCAGCACCACCCGGGTGAGCATCTTCAGGGACTCCCAGCCGGTGAGCGCTACGAGCGCCTGCACGATCGCGAACACGACCGAGACGCCCACCAGGCTGACCTGGTGTCCGGTCCACGCCTTGATGATGACCTGCAGGCCGAGCGCGGCGGCCAGCGTCTGCCACGCGAACCAGTACGCCGACGCCACCGCGCGCATCAGGCTGGCGGTGATCTTGGAACCGAGCACCCCGAAGGCGAACCGGCTGCCGACCTGGCCCGGGATGCCGTACTTGGAGCCATACACCGACACCGCGACGTACCCGAGGAAGACCAGGGCGACGCCCACGGTCTGGGAGAGGATCGCCGCCCAGAAGTTGAGTCCCGCCAGGACGGCAAGGCCAGGCAGCGTGATGGTCAGGTTGTTGATCTGGAAGGACAGCTGGATTCCGAACAGGTCCCAGAAACCCGTGGTGCGCTTGGCCTTGGGAACGGCCTCGACGCCGAACTGCTCGACCGCCTCAGGGGTGCGGTGTCGCTGGGCCAACCGCCGTTCGAGTTCGTCAGCAGCATCGGGTGAGATCGAGTTGCTCATGGGCGCGGGCTTTCTGGGAGGTCGGATGAGGAGGTGCCCGAGAAAGTGCCGGCGAGGCCGCCGAGGATCTCGTCGGTGTGCTCGCCGATGGCGGGCACATGTTGAGGGGTCCCGTCGCCGGCAGGCTCGCCGTCGAGTCGGGGCGCGCTGACGGTCGACTCGCCGTCCAGCGGGACAAGCAGGTTCATGCTTTGCGTGACCGGATCGTCAACGGCCTGACCGACGGTGCGGATGGGGGCGACGAGCAGGCCGTGCTCGTTGAGCAGGTCGACCCATTCGCCCGTCGTACGTGTGCGGGTGATGGCCGCGATCCGCTCATTGAGCCGGTCACGGTCCGCCACGCGTCCGGGGTTGGTCGCCCAGCCGGCCTCGACCTCGAGGCCCAGGACGGCGACGAAGGTGGTCCAGGTGCGGTCATTGATGGCACCGGTCACGAGATTGCCGTCCGCGGTGGGGAAGCCGCCGTACGGCGCGATCGATGGATGATGCGATCCCCACCGTCGCGGTTCCACGCCGTCCACGCCGTAACTCGTGATCAGGGTGCTCAGCGAGGCCAGCGCGGTGGCATACAGGGAGCTGGTCACGTGCGCGCCCTCACCGGTCTCACGTGCTCGTAGCAGCGCGGCGGTGATCTTCGTGGCGGCGGTCAGCCCGGTCGCGATGTCGATCATCGCGGGCCCGAACCGCACCGGCTCACCGTCGGGATCGCCGGTGACGTGCATGGCACCGCTCATCGCCTCGATGATGATCTCCGTGCCCGGCAGGTGGCTGTAGCCGCTGTCCAAGCCGTATCCGGAGATCGAGCACACCACCAGCCTCGGGTTCAGGCCGCTCAGCGTCGAGAAATCGATGCCGAGCCGTTCGGCGACGCCGGGACGGAAGTTCTCAACCACGACATCCACGCGGCGTACGAGAGCATGGATCCGGGCTCGTCCCGCTGGCAATCTCAGGTCCACCACGATGGACTTCTTGCCGCGATTCAGCGCAGCGAAGTACGCCGAGGAGCCGTCAGCCAGGAAGGGCGGTCCCCAGCGGCGAGTGTCGTCCCCGCCGTCGGGCGCCTCGACCTTGATCACCTCGGCGCCTTGGTCGGCAAGCAGAAGCGTGCAGTAGGGGCCGGAGAGGATCCGCGTGAAGTCGAGAACCGTGACACCGGCGAGCGGACTCGTACTCGCGCTCACCGGGCGAGGAGGGGGAAGGCCATCGGGCGCATCGGCGCCGCCGTGGCGCCCTCCAGCGGCATCGCCGAGCCGACGAAGGCGAACTCGTAGACCTGCTCGCGCGCGAGCGGCTCGGTGTCGACCACCTCCATGATCGGGACCCCGGCCTCGACCAGGAGAAAGGTATGGACCGGAACCCAGTTGCCGGGCTCGGTGCTCGGCATTTGCTCCAGGACGAGGTTGTCGGCGCCTACGATCATCGCGCCCTGCTCGGCGAGGAACCGAGCGCCCTCGAGGTTGATACCGGGGCTGGGTGCCATGAAGCGGTCGGCGTCCGGCCAGATCGACATCCGCCCGGTCCGGACGAACACGACATCGCCCGGCCGCAGCTCGGTGCCCTGGCGGCGCAGGGCATCCTTGAGGTCCTTCTCGCCGATGGCGTAAGAATCGGGAAGGATCTCGACGCCGAGCGCCGCCGCGACGTCGATGAGCACGCCGCGGGCCACAATCGGCGGGAACTTGTCCGGCCCGCCCACCTTCCAGGTCCGGCTGCCGAGGTGCTCCGCCTCGGTGAAGCCGTTCCACAAGGTGCCCCGGTAACCATAGTGGTTCAGGGTGTCGATGTGGGTGCCGGTGTGGGTGTAGAGCAAGATGCTGTCGCCCGAGTAGCTCACCAACTCGTTCACCTCCGCGCCCTGGCCGGTCGAATCGTCCACGACGTTGCCGCGCGGGGTGTGACTCATCCAGATCTGGTAGGAGGGGTCTCCCGCCGCCGTCCATGACGGCATGTTGGGGAAGAGCGAGACGGCGAGGTCGAACGGAGTGCCCACGTCGGCCCGCCGCATTACGTCTCGCCGCGACTCCGGGGTCATCAGGTTGAGCATCCCGATCTCGTCGGCAGGTCCGAACGGGCTCTTGCTTGGGACGCCCGACTGGGCCTTGAGGGCCGCGATCAGGTCGCGGACGGCGACGCCGTCGAGTTCACACATCTCGATTCCTTTCAGCAGGTGCAGACACGGTGCGCTGTCGTGTCTCACGGTGTGCCACATAGTGAACTAGATCACCACGATGTGGTTGACTCAGAATGTCAGGAGCCAAGGAGCGCGTCAACAGGTGACAGCGCCGAGAAGCACTCGAGCATGGGGCTCTGGCCGCTCTTGGGGACGATCGGCCGGGTGGCATGATGTGCTCCGCGGCAGCCACGGAGTGGCACGTATCGCCACCTTGTGAAACAGCGTGGAACGCAGCGGAGAGGGAGCGGCATGGCCGGACGGAAGGCTTCGAATGAGGGCAGCACCCCGGTCACCCAGATCCTGGTCCTCCAAAAGGCCCTCTCGATCCTGGACTCGTTCACTCCCGGCCGACCGGCGCTGGAGCTGGCGGACATCCGGCGCGCGACCGGCCTGCCCGCGAGTACGTGCCTGCGGCTGGTACGCAACCTCGTGGCCCACGACGTCCTCACCTACGACGGGTCTCGGTACCGGGTCGGCGTAGCGGTACTGCGCTGGGCGAAGTCAGCAGAGGCAGGCTTCGCCGTCGTCGATTCGGTGGCGCCCTACGTCACCCGCCTGCGCGACCAGGCCAACGAGACCTCTGGCCTGTTCATCCGCGTCGGCGCGGAGCGGGTCTGCATCGCGGTCGCCGAGGCCACCCACTCCCTGATGCGACGGCTCTACACCGGCCACGCACTGCCGCTCTACGTCGGCTCCCCCGGCAAGGTGTTGCTCGCCTACGACGACGACGCACTCGCAGAGCTCGGCGACGACCTCACTCCACGCACGGACCACACCATCACCGACCGGGCCGCGCTGGAGAAGGAACTGGCGAAGATCCGCTCCCAGGGGTACGCCGCGAGCCTCGGCGAGTGGGAGCCGGATCTGGCCGGTGTCGCTGCGCCGGTCTTCGGATACGACGGCGCCATTGTCGCCGCCATGGCCGTTTCGGCGCCGATGAGCCGGCTCTCTCCCGACCGCCTCCCCGAGACGGCCGAGCTGGTGGTCAGGCTCGCCCGCGAGGCCAGCGAGGCGCTCGGCCACGCCGACCCCTAGCGCGCACATCCCTCGCCCACCCGGTCGGCGGCGGGATCACCGGCGCCGCCTATATCGTGACACGATGTCTCGTAAAGTCTACGATTACGTGACATGATGTCTCGTAACACCGCCGCCCTGACGAGCTTGGTGGCCACCCGCACTCTGGGCGCATTGGCCGACGGCGCAATGTTGCCATTCGTCGTGGTGTGGGCCCGCGGAATAGCCGGACTGGGCGGTGTGGCCGCAGGCGTTCTCTTCGCAGTGCAAGCCATCGGCGAGATGGGCGGCGGCCTGATCGGCGGCACCGTGGCCGACCGATGGGGCCACCGACGCGTCCTCCTGACCTCCACCGCCGGCATGGCCGTCGGGTACGGGCTACTCAGCCTCGCCGGGGCCCCCGTCCCCGCGATTGCGCTCTTCCTGGTCGCGGGCACTTTCGAGTCGGCCTTCCATCCGACCATCGGAGCGCTGGTCGGCGGCCTGGTGCCCGACGAGCGCCTCGAGCACGCATTCGGACTTGTCCGGGTGGGCGCATATGCAGGCCGGATCGCCGGACCCCTGCTCGGGGCAGCGACGGTGGCACTGCTCTCGCTCAGGTGGGCATTCGCCACCACCGGCCTCCTCCTCCTGGTGGCCCTGCTGGTGGGGACGGCCCTCCTACCGCGCTCGACGCCAGCCGAGGACGATGACAAGAGCGATGACAAGGAGGAGAACAAGGAGGGTCCGGAGATCCCTCCGGGAACCCTGCACGCGTTGGCGAACGATCGAGGGCTGGCCCTGCTCGTTCTCGGCGGCGGGTTGCTGAGCATCGCGTTCACCTGGTGGGAGGCCGACGACCTCGTCCTCGTCCGGCAGCAGCGACCGCTGACCACCACGGCATATGCGACTCTCTTCACGATCGCCGCCGCGGCGATCGTGGTCTTCCAACTTCCAATCACCCGAGCGATCCGGCGCACGACGTCGAGTGCGGCCCTCGGGGTCGGCGCCGCGCTGCAAGCGGCGGGTCTCGCGACACTCAGTGCCGCCGCGTCGGGCTACCCGGTGCTCGTGGTGGCCGTGCTGCTCATGGCGGTCGGCGAGATGGTCTACGCGCCGACCATCTCGACACTCCTCACCCGCAGGGCACCTCGCAACCAGCGGGCCGCGTACCAAGCAGCCCTCTCCATCACCGAGGACGTCGGCAGCGCGGTGGGGCCGACCAGCGGTCTCGCCCTGGGCACGCCGCTAGGAGCACGAGCCGTCTGGCTCATCGCCGCCGGCCTGTCCCTCGCCGCCGGGGTGCTGAGCAGCGCTCAGGCGTCCAGGCCTCCTCGACAGCAGCCGCCGTACCCGCCGGCCGGCGACGGCAAGTGTGCTGCCGGCAGCTAGACCGACAAGCCGCGGAACGACGTCCCGATCAGCCCTCGAGGTCGCCGAGGAACCGGGCCGCCGTACGCGTGGCATCCAGCGTCGCTGGGTCGCGTCCGGCGAGGACCCAGAAGAAGGTCGGGCCGACCAGCAGGGCGCTCGCCTCGTCGAGCGAGATGGGGAGCTCCGCACCTGCGACGACTCGCCGGATGACCTTCTTCGCGCTCTCCCCCAGGATGTCGCGAGAGGCGAGCAGCTTGGCCACCTGCGTATCGTGCTGGGCTTCGCCGAGCAACGCCCGATAGGCCGCGCCCGCCGGCGAGTCCACCAAGAACCGGGTCAGCGCCTCCAGGTAGGTGGCGATCTCCGCCAAGGGAGTCGCCGCGGGCTCGACGTCGAGTTCCTGCTCGGCGTCGATCCAGGAAGCCTCGAAGAGGATCTCGGCTTTGGTCGACCACCATCGATAGATCGTCTGCCGCGAGACCTTGGCTCTCTCGGCGATCCCTTTGAGCGTCATCGCCGCGTAACCCTCCTCGACGAGGAGGTCGTCGACGGCATGGAGGATCGCCACTCGGGCGGCCTCGCTCCGCGGCCGTCCGACATGGGCGTGGGCTGTGTTCATCGTTCGCATCATATACATATGTGGACATTGTGTCTCGCATTCAGGGCCTTCCCTCGTCGACCCTGACCCCCAGAAGCAGCCGATCGCTGATCCGACCTTGGACTCGTGGAATTTCTAGACACCGTGCACCGCTTTTGCTATTGTTGCGGAGCACGGTGTCTCGTAACTAGGGCCTACTGGTTGCGGGAGCCGTTGCAGCACACACGACTGACCCCGAGGGGTCGAAGGGAGAAGCACGCATGCGTGTATTCGTGACCGGCGCGACCGGTTGGATCGGTTCCGCCACCGTTGACGAACTGCTCGGGGCAGGGCACGAGGTGATCGGGCTGGCTCGATCGGAGAAGTCGGCGGAGGATCTGACGGCGAAGGGCGCCACTGCCCTGCGCGGTGACCTCGACGACCTGGACTCGCTGCGGACCGGCAGCCAGCGGGCCGATGCCGTGGTGCATCTGGCCAACAAGCACGACTGGGCCGACCCGGAGGCGAACGACGCCACCGAACGGGCTGCCGTGGCGGCCATGCTCGAGGTGCTGCAGGGTACGAACAAGGCGTTCTCGATCGCCAACGGCCTCTCCGACATCGTCGAGGGCCGCTCCGTCCTGGAGACCGATCCCTCCCCTGCGGTGGGGCCCGGCTCTGACCGCGGCGGCAGTGAGAACCTCGCTCTGGACTACGCCGCGCGCGGCGTACGCACCATCGTGACCCGATTCGCACCCTCCGTGCACGGCCGCGGCGACTGGGGATTCATGAACTGGCTGGTCGCCGCCGCCCGGAAGCAGCGCGTCTCCGGCTACATCGGTGACGGCATGAGCGCCTGGTCGGCCGTCCACCGCGGCGATGCCGCGCGGCTGATCCGACTGGGCATCGAGAAGGCTCCGGCCGGCACCCGGCTGCACGCGGTCGCCGAGGAGTTCGTCCCGACCCACGTCATCGCCGAGGCCATCGGCGCGGCCCTCGACCTCCCGGTGACCTCGATCGCCCCTGAGGAGGCCGGCCAGCACTTCGGCGTCGTGGGCCACTTCTTCGCCCAGACCATGACCGGCTCGTCCGACCTGACCCGCTCCACCCTGGGCTGGGAGCCCACCGGACCGACGCTGATCGAAGACATCGCCTCGGGGGCGTACACCGACGGGACGGGCGGGGCCGGCACGTGACCGATCGGCAGGAGCCGCGCTCACCCGCCGAGAGGCAGGTCAGGCGCGCCGGGACGGACGACGGCACCGCTCGTCCAGGACTGGTGCTGGCCTGCGTCTCGCTGTGCACGGTGCTGGTCGTCGGCTTCGTCGCGTCGATCAACCTTGCCGTACCTCAGCTCGCGGCGAGCACCCTGCACCCCAGCGCCACCCAGTTGCTGTGGATCGTCGATGCCTACGTGATCCTCTTCGCCTGTCTAGTCATCCCGGCCGGCGCCCTGGGCGACCGGATCGGGCGCAAGGGTGTCCTCATCTGCGGGCTGGTCCTCTTCGCCGCGGGCGCGATCGTCTCGGCAGCCGCCGGGGACGTCGCAGTCATGCTCACCGGACGCGCCATCACCGGCGTCGGCGCCGCCGGCGTGCTGCCCAACGCGCTCGCCGTCCTCATCCATGCCACCGTACCGGCCCGCCGCCCCCACGCGATCGCCGTCTGGGCCGCCATGTCCGGCATCGGTGGCGTGGTCGGCAACGTCGGTGGCGGTGCCGTCCTGAGCGCAGGCTCGTGGCGCTGGCTCTTCATCGCGGTCGCGCCGATCGCCGTGGCGTGTGCCCTTTGGGTCACTGTCGGGACCCCGCGCAGCTCACGTCATGGCCGCAGTGTCGGCCCGGCAGCCGCCGCATTGCTCACCTTGGCAACGCTCGCGCTGCTCCTGGGCATCACCCAAGGGCCGGAGCACGGCTGGGCGAGCGCTCTGGTGATCAGCTCCTTCGTGGCCTCGGTTGTGTTGTTCACAGCCTGGGTGGTGATGGAGCTGCGCGCCGAGCATCCGCTGCTCGACCCGCGGCTGTTCAAGATCCCCGCCCTGCGGGCGGCGAGCCTGGGCATGCTCATCGTCTTCTTCGGCATGTTCGGCTTCTTCTACCTCAACGCCTCCCTGATGCAGTACGGCCGCGATTTCACCGTGCTCCAGGCCGGCCTCGGCGTCCTGCCCTTGACCTTGCCCCTGATCATCGGTGCGCGCTACGTCCCCGCTCTCGTTGCCCGACTCGGCCAACGCCTCGTCCTGAGCCTGGCCTTCCTCGTCATCGCCATCGGCATCTACGGCCTGGCCACCACCCTCCACCGCCCCTACCCGGCGTACGCCGCCTGGCTCGTCGTAGTCGGGATCGGGATCACCCTCTCGCTGCCCACCCTGACCGCTGCCATCGCCGGGGCAGTCCCCCGCGAGCAGGCCGGCGTCGCCGGCGGGTTGCAGTCAACCACCCGCGAGTTCGGCAGCGCCCTCGGCGTCGCCATCATCGGCACCATCCTCACCTCGCGCTTCACACACCACCTCGCCCACGACGCGTCGGTCGTCACCGCCGGCGGCACCCCACACAGCGTCGCCGAAGCCCTCGCCGTCGCGCCCGGCCAGCACGCCGCCGTCATCGCCGCCTACACCGCCGGCGCCGAGACCGCGCTGAAGGCGGTGGCCGTCCTCGTCCTGGTCGTCGGCGCGCTCATCGTCGCCGAGATGACCTGGGCCGTCCGCGCCCGGACCGGCCGTCGTCCCCGCTGACCGCTTCGAGCAGTTCAGGGCGCAGAGCAGGACCGCCAGGCCCTCAGGGCTCCGGCGGTCTCTCTCGTCCCGGCCCTGTTGAGTCACAGCCGCCAGCGAGAAACCCCAGGCCGATGCCCCGCCACTGTGCACCGTCAGGCCTGCTGCGTCGCCCCCGACGGGCCGGGACGGCCGGTCGGGGAGCCGCCCCGTCGCGTGCGTTCAGGGATCGCGCCGCGGGAACGAAGGCGGCGGCTGCTGCCACGATCCCTAGGACACCCGGCCCGCCCCCGTTGGTGCTACCACACGCGACGAACACGACGGCAGCGATCACCGACCAGATCGGCACACGTCGCGCGCGACGGAGCCCCACGAACAGCACCACCGTGCCCAGCATGACGCCCACGATGAACAGTACGGGCAAGACGAGGGGCATCGGATAACCCTCCGAGGCGCGATCGATCGCGGTCAAACGCGACCTCCGGGGTGTCTGCCTTGGCGAAGAGCGCATACGGCGAGTAGAAGGCCATCGCGTAGCCCACCCACGCCATCGAGCCGACAGCGAGCATGACGGCACCCAGCGTCGTTACGCGGGCACCGCGACCATGTGAATTCGCGACGGTCAGTCCCAGCGCGCCGGCGACGAGACCGACGGCGGCACCGAGGCTCAGCAGGCCACCCGCCGCATCGTCGCCGACCGCTCCCCGACCCGGGTCCTGATGCTGACCACCTTCGATCTCGACGAACTCACCTTCGCCGCGATCTCCGCCGGGCAGTCGGTCAACGATCCTGACCCGGCTGAGCGAGCGAGAGCGAGAAGTGTTCGCCCTCCTCGCCCGCGGCCGGTCCAACCTGGAGATAGCCCAGAGCCTCTTCCTCGGCGAGGCAACCGTGAAGCCCACGTTGCCCGAATCCTGGCCAGGGCCGTGATACTCCCCTACGAGACCGGATACCTACTGCCGGGCCGAGACCGGAGCTGAACCCGAGGCGTCCCGCGGCCCACACGATGGGGCCCGCTCGCCGGTCGACTCAGAGGTCGATGACGACCTTGCCGTGCACGTGCCGGCCGGCCTGGAGTTCGACGGCGGCGCGGATCTCGTGGACCGGGAAGGTTGCCGCGATCGGCACATGAAGCCGGCCCTGCGCGACGAGACGGGAGATCTCCTCGATCGCGCCCGGGGCGGCGTTGGCGCCATTCGCCGGCGTGACGCCGTCCACGACCGCGGCGATCGTGGCCATCCGGGAATCCGCCACCCCCAGCGCACGCGCCACCGCGATTGTGTCCGTGCCGTGCAGGTCGATGGCCGCGCTGATGCCCTCGGGCGCCAGCTCGCGGAGCCGGTCGGCCAGGCCCTCGCCGTAGGTGACAGGCTCGGCGCCCAGCGCACGCAGGGCACCGGCCGAGGTGGCCGACCCTGTCCCGATGACGCGGGCTCCGGCGAACCGGGCGAGCTGGACGGCAAAGACGCCGACCCCGCCTCCCGCGCCGCCGACCAGCAGCGTGTCGGACGGGACCGGGTCGACGACGGCGAGCGCCGCGGCAGCCGTGCACCCCGCGATGGACAAAGCGCCGGCGACGCGGTCTTCGAGTCCATCGGGAGTGCGGTGTACGTCGCCCCCTCGGCCGATGTGGCCGGGCGCGTCCACAACCACGTAGTCGGCGACGCTTCGCGAGAAGGCGCCACCGAACACCCGGTCACCGATCTGCAACGGCTCGCCATCGCCGGCAACGGCCCCAGCACCGACCTGGTCGACGACGCCCGCGTAGTCATTGCCGAAGCCGCACGGCAGGCTCAGCCCGAAGCGAGCGGCCACATCGGCGTCGGAAGTCATGAACCAGTCCATCGGGTTCAGCCCGGCCGCGGTGACTCGGACACGCACCTGTCCGGCGCCGACCTCAGGAACCGGGACCTCGCGAACGCTGAACGCCTCGGGGCCCCCGAAGGCGTCGACGAACTGGACGGCCCTGCCGACGCTGGGTGATGTGCTCACGCTGCTGACTCCCCACGAGAACGACGAAACGGACTATGCTCCGTTTTACCAGGACCGTACCACAAACGGAGCGTGATCCGCTTTGGCGCAGATCGTCCCTTCCCCATCTCGGGCCGATGCCGCTCGCAACCGCAGACAGCTGCTCGAGGCGGCTACCCGCGTCTACATGGCCGCCGACAGAGAGCCGTCACTACGGGAGATCGCGCGCGAGGCCGGCGTGGGCATCGCGACGCTCTACCGGCACTTCCCCACCCGAGAGGCGCTGGTCGCCGCGGTCTACGCCGACCAGGTGTCGCGGCTCACCGAAGGCGCCCACGAGCTCCTCAGCACGCTCCCGCCGACCGAGGCGCTACGGGGCTGGATGGATATGTTCGGAGACTGGATCGCCACCAAGGACGGCATGCTGACCACGCTGCTCGCTCTGATCGAGTCCGAGGAGATCGCTCACGCCCGGACCCACACCGACCTGATCGCCGCGATCGAGGACATGCTCGGTGCAGGCCGGGCAACCGGAGAGCTGCGCACGGACGTCACCGCCGAGGACGTCGCCGCCCACCTCATCGGCATCTTCACCGTCGCCCCTCTGCCTGAGCACGCCGCCCGCGCTCACCGCTTGCTGGACGTCGTGATGCAAGGACTTCGCGCCCCAGCCGATGCGGAGAGCGGTCTTTGACCTTGATCGCCTGCGTGCCAGGAAGAACTGGTTCAGCGGCACCGGGACGGCGCCTTCAAGGAGGAGTTTGGCCGAGCGTACGGGATTCACGTCCAGACCATGTGAGCGATCATCGCACGGTCAATGACCTCATGACGCGAACAGTCCCTTGCCCGCTACCGGCGAGGCGCTGAAACCACTGCCGCAGTTCGGGCCGTCATCGTCGGCCAGCCATCGTCAGCAAGCCCGGGAGGCTGTCGCCGAGGAAGCCGGCGCAGGGGTGGACGGCACCGGTCATCATCCCAGCCTGGACGCAAGGGTCCTCGGCCATGATCGCGACGGCCCGGATCTACTCGTCTGTGAGGTGCGCGGTCGTGGTCTTCCCCTTTGATGAGGCCGGCCGTTGTTCGGTGGGTTCAGGCTGCCGCGCCGGGGCCGGGCAGCAGGTCGATGTCTCCGGGGTGCATCGGCTTGCCGCAGCGGCTGCAACTCGGCTCGACGTGGGCGATCCGACCGCAGGCATGGTGGCGGTAGAGCACCGGCGGGCCGTCGTCGGCGGCAAGCCAGCGGTCGCCCCAGGCGACCATAACCATGAGCATCTCGACCAGGCCGACGCCCTTGCCGGTGAGGTGGTACTCGTAGCGCGGGCGAGCGTCGTACGGGCGTCGCTCGAGAACCCCTTGCTCGACCAGGTGCTTGAGGCGCTCAGTGAGCACCTTGCGCGAGATACCGAGGTCGGCCTGGATCTGGTCGAACCGGCTCATCCCGACCCACACGTCCCGCAGGATCAGCGGTGACCACGGCTCTCCGATCACGTCCAGGGTGCGGGCGATCGAACAGGCCATCTGACCGAACTGCGTCCTCTGCATCCCAAAAAACTAACACGCAGGGGTTCCTTAAAGGAACTCTAGGCTGCTACGTTCACCGAGTTCCTTCAAAAAACTTCAGCGTCAGGAGCTCCCATGGGCATGGTGTTCACCGGCCTCAGCGTCTCGGTCGACGACTTCATCACCGGTCGCGATCCGCGCCCGTCCATGGGCTGGGCGATGGCGGTGTGCTCTTCGATCGGTGCGGTGGCCCCACCAACGCCGACTACGTCCAAGGCCTGGTCGAACGAGTCGGGGCGATGGTGAGGGTCGCATCACCTCCGACGACTGCGACGGCTTCGACGGCGGCAGCCCGCACCCGACCGCAGCAATGGTGGTGCTCAGCAATCGTCCTCCGCCGACCGAGTTCTCCGACTCCGATCGTCAACACTTCGCCACCACGGTCATCGACGCGACCACCCGGGCCCGTGAGCCGCCGGCGACCCCGACGTCGGCATCCAGGGCGGCCAAGTGCCCGTGCTGCTCGGCGCTGGGCGGCCGTTCTTCGGCGCGCTCCTCGGCACACCGCCCTCGACCTCGTCGACGTGACCCGCGGCAGCGGCGTCACCCACCTGCACTACCGCGTGCAGAAGCCCTCGAAGCAAGGAGCATGACCATGACCAACACCCTGCCTGAGCGACCGACCGAGCGACCGAGCGTGTCGCCGCAGCTCCGCGCCGTCCTCGACGCAGCGCCAATCGCCCATCTGGCCACGCTGATGCCGGACGGCGGACCCCACTCGGTGCCGCTGTGGATCGGCATCCACGACGATCACGTCGTGTTCATGACCGGGCCGCGCTCGCGCAAGGCGCTCAACCTGCATCGCGACCCCCGCCTGGCGATCTCTCTCGTCGACCCCGACAACTCGTTCGCGCCGATCATTCTGCGCGGCCGCGTCGAGGCCTGGCTCACCGGCGCGGACGCCTGGCCGGTCGTCGACGCGATCGCCACCAAGTACCTCGGTCGGCCCTACGGACGCGATGAGGAACGCGTCGTCGGCCTCGTCCGCATCGAACACGGCGGCGCGCGATGAGCGTGCGTCGGATCGATCACGTCGGCATCACCGTCGCCGACCTCGAGGCGGCGACCGACTTCTTCGTCGGCCTCGGACTGGTCGCCGACGGACCGCCCATGAGCATCGAGGGCGAGTTCCTCGACACCGTGATCGGCATGAGCGGAGCAGCGACTCGGATCGTCATGCTCCGGGTGCCCGGCGACGGCACGACGCTGGAGCTGTCGAGCTTCACCCGACCCGACCACATCGGCGGCACCCAGGCACCGATGGCCAACGAGCTCGGCATTCGCAATGTCGCCTTCGAGGTCGATGACCTCGACGCGGTACTGGACCGTCTCGCCGACGCCGGCTACGGACTCGTCGGCGGCGTCGGGCAGTACGAGCAGGCTTGGCGGATGGCCTACGTACGCGGCCCCGAGGGCATCATCGTCTCCCTCGCTCAACGGGTCTGACCTGGTCCGACCTCGGCCCCAAGCGCGGATGCCCCGTTCTGCCCGGCGGGAAGCGCCGCCTCCAGTCGGCTGGAACAGGTCCCCCAAGGGCGGGTTCGAGTCCCTCAGCGTCGTTGCCACAACGCAATTCAGGAGCGACCCGGCACCGGCAGCAGGAAGCCCCCCGACACCACTCCCGCGCCAACGGCCCCAGAAGCACACTGAGGCGGGCCGAATGGCCTGCCTCAGTGTGGGTGCGAAGATCGAACCTTGGGTGGACCTGACCGGACAACTATCGAACCCGTGTCCCGGGCTGCAGATGTTGCTCGAGCACACAAACCTGCAGGTCAGGGCTAGTCGACTCGCCAATCCCCTCCCCAAAGCCGCGCAGAAGCAAGTCCGCCTGTCGGACGCTCAGCAGGAACAGCTGGTCCGCCGCTACAAGGCTGGCGCGTTCAAGAAGGAGCTCGCGCGGGCGTACGGGGATCCATGTCGAGACGGGTGCGAGCGATCATCCGTCGTTCAGAGCGATCTCGATGACCTCCGCCAGCAATGCGGTGTCGCCGGCAGTGCGGGCGATGTGGCAGGCGCTGTGAAGCTGCTCCATCTCGATCCGCTCCCACGCCATCCGTCGTCCCGTCTCCTCCAAGAGCTGGACGAAGAACTCACGCTGCGTCCGGCCGTTGCCCTCGCGGAACGGATGAGCGAAGTTGAGGTAGTCGTACAAGTACGTCACCTCAGCGACCAGCGCATCGGGTTCGACGTTCCTCAGCCTGTCGGTCTCGGCGATCCGCGCCGCAACATGGGCGACAGGGCGCTCGATCTCAAATGGCGGCATGAACGACGTGTCCTCGCCCTCGCCCTTCGCGAGCCCGACCGTCCGCAACTCGCCGGCCCACTCGTAGACATCCTGGAAGAGCTGCCAATGAAGGGCCTTCAGATGAGCCAGGTCGTACGCCCGGACGACCAGCCCGGGACGCTCCCGAAGTTCAGCGAGCCGGTACTCCAACAGGTCGTTCTCAGCGGCCAGCAGTTCCTCGGCGGTCGTCGCGCCGACCTTGTTGCGCAGCACCGACGAACCGGGCTCGACAAGGTATCCGTCCCAGCGCGCCTGGTGATCACCAACCTCCCACGGCCGCGGACCGCTCAAGCCAACCCGTACCGGGCGCGCACCCGCTCGCCAAGCTGATCGATGTCGATCTCCCCACGCACGTACGCATCCTGATCCGCACGCGTCGCATCCGTGCTCCGGGCACCCTCAAGCTCAGACGAGTGCCGCGCATCCGCGATCGCACGCTCGCGATCCGTGACCCGCACCCCTCGTGTGCCCATGGCCCCATCGTAGATCGCCGTGGGGACACTGCTCGGCATCCGCGACGCCCCGCCTCACATCGCCCAAAAAGACGCAGGCGTGAAGCCACCACAAGGCCCAACACCGAAGGAAGGGCGTCCGCGCGGACGGCCCTCTTTCCTCCTGGAGCACCGCAGTTTGGCTCCGTGTCACCAGATCAGCATTGTGGCTTCATAGCCCTTCGTCATGGCCGCCACTCATGGGTCGGAGCGGAGTCCGTCATCTGGATGCGGCCCACGGGGCGCTGACGCCACCTTGCTCCCGTGGCGCCCGCCCGGCCGGCCGGCGCGCGATTGCTTCCGAACACGTTCGTTGCTCAGACCATCGGCGAACATGCCGGCGCGCGCCCTACCCCGGCCCTCACGGACGGCCTCAACTCGGACGGTGACCTCACTGCTGGCGCCGCCCTCCGCTCAGCGGTTGATTGCGCGCCGGCCCGTCGCGCTCGTGTTGCTTGACCTGCCCTGTGCCGCGAATCTACGGACGATCAGGAAGACAGGTGCGCTGTGCGCTTCTGCCGGCTTAGCGCAGCGTAGCGCGACGGGGCCTGACATTGACCCGATCCTCAATGGTTTTGAGAACGAGGTGTTATAGCAGGTCAGAGCGGCTTTTCTACCGAGGTCTCTTGAGGAGTTATCTTGAACCGGCAACAGAGGCGACCGTGCTGGCTACAGCAGTGCACGGTGAGACAGGATCAAAAGGGTGCTGCACTGATGCAGCGCGGGTCGCCTGCGAGAGGTGTCAAGCGTGCGAGGCCTCCGGCGTGTCGAGCTAGTTGAGCGTGTAGGCGTGACTGCAGGGGCCACAGGGGCAAATGTGGCCCCTGAGATAGCCAGAACGTATTACCGGAGGACCTGCCCGACTCGCCAGCCACGCAAGGGCGGCTGTCGCCTGTATGATCCTGAGTGAAGTCGCGACGACCCCGGTCGAAGCGAGTGGCTCCAACCGAGGTCGCCGAGGTCTGTAGGAAGACTCATCGACCTTACCGCGTGCGGGCCGGCTAGCGCAGCCGACCCGCACCCGGGGCCACCCCACCTCCGGGCTTCATTCCAACAACTGACCTTGGAGGTCACCGTGGCCGACGCCACCAACCCGGACGACCGGGACTCCTTCGACCGCCTCCTCGACGCGATGCCCCGTATCGCCGAGGCGGTCAACACCTTCTCGTCTGAGAAGAATCAGCGTGCCGCCCTGGACGCGCTCGTGCGCGCCATTGGCCTCACGGACGCAGGGGCGGCCGCCGCGCTGCCCGCGAGCCCGCCCATCCCGATCCACCTGCCCGCCGACGAGACGGGGCAGGACGACGCGGCCGGGGTCTCGACCGACCTCGTGACCGAGACGTCGTCGGTCCCGGCGGAGACTCCGAAGTCCAACGGCACCTCGGCGTCCAAGCGTCGACGCTCGCCCGCGCGCAAGTGGGAGCCCGTGCGGGACATCAACTTCCGGCCCGCAGACAAGCAGTCGTTCAAGGATCTTGTCGCCGAGAAGCAGCCGGCCACGATCGACCAGAAGAACATCATCGCGGTCTGGTGGCTGGAGCAGATCGCCGAGATCAAGGAGATCGGCGTCGGGCACGTGATGGCCGCCTACAAGGAGTGCGCCTGGCGTGAGCCGTCATACCCTGACAACGCGCTCCAGGTGACCGCCAGCCGCGAGCACTGGCTCGACACCAAGAACATGAAGGCGATCCTCACCACGCCCAGCGGTCGCAACTTCGTGCAGTTCGACATGCCGTTGAAGAAGGACAAGAAGGCATGAGCGCTCTCGACCCGACTCAGGCCCTGGGGGATCTCCCTCAGGGCCTGCGGGACGAGCTGATGGCCGAGTACCGCAAGATCACCAAGAATTTCGCCCGAGGCGAGTGGGGTGACGCGAGCGTCCACGGCGGCCGCTTCTGCGAGGTCGTGTACTCCATCCTCAAGGGAAAGGTCGACGGTAGCTACCCCGCGTCAGCCTCCAAGCCGTCGAACTTCCCGAAGGCGTGCCGCGATCTTGAGCAGGTCGACAAGGCGGCAGCGCCGCAGTCGGTCCGCGTCGGCATTCCGCGCGTGCTAACGGGCCTGTACGAGATCCGCAACAATCGCGACAGCGGTCATGTCGGAGGCGAGGTCGACGCCAACCACATGGACGCCTCGTACGTGCTCCACGCGGTGCAGTGGGTGATGGCCGAACTCGTGAGGCTCTTCCACGCGGCCGACACCCGCACCGCGACGGCGGTGGTGGAGGCTCTAACCGACCGCACGCTGCCCGTGATCTGGCAGGTCGGCGGGAAGCGCCGGATCCTGGTGCCGTCTCTGCCCCTCGCAGACAAGGTGCTGCTCTTGCTGTACGGCCAGGCGGGCGGGCGTACGGCTAAGGACATGGCCCTAGACCTGAAGCAGCCTCGGTTCGACAACTTTAAGCGAGTACTCAAACGTCTCGACGACGAGGTCAAGGTCGAGTACGACGTCGAGTCCGGCCTTGTCGAGATCTCGCCGATGGGGGAGAAAGACGTCGAGGCCCGACTGCTGCCGTCTTTGGCCCTGGACTAGCCACGCGAGCATCCACACCTCCGGACGGGTCTCGGGTCACTGGGTTGAAATCGACTGGTAGGAGCGGGCTGTTCCTGTGCCCCACGGACATGTAAGTGCTCGCACGACGCGCTACAAGCCCTTTGACGTGACACTCGTCGTCCGCGTCTCTTCGCTAATGACCGCATCGAGCACGCCGGGCTCGCGACGTCTGCTTACTGGGCATCTCGCGGCGGTAGGCGCCAGCCGTCGGCCTCACACTCCGTCACCCGCACAATCGGCCACATGAAGAAGCGAACCCGGAAGACCTACGAAGTACGCGCAAGAGGCGTGAGCCGCGCTGAACCCGACATCGACGCCATCGTGGCGGCTCTCCTCCATCACGTACGGACGAGCGATCCGTCGAAGGATCACCCAGCCGATGACGTGGCGACCCCAGAGACTCCGGACGGGTTCGAGTCCCCTCACTCTCATTGACATAACTCAGCCCGGAGACGGGCCGGGCACCGATGCAGGCGGTCATAGGACGGCACTCGTGCCCCAACTACCCCAGAAATGCACTGAGGCGGGCCGATGTGGCCCGCCTCAGTGATGGTTCCAGCAATGAACCTTCGGTGGAGCTGAGGGGATTCGAACCCCTGGCCTTCTCATTGCGAACGAGACGCGCTACCAACTGCGCCACAGCCCCAAGCGAGGTGAAACGTTAGCACCCCAGCACCGACGACCTGAAATCAGGAACCGGACGCGCGACGCTCCTGGTCGAGTGCGTTCTCGGCGGCCTTGGCGGTGCGCTCGGCCTCCTCCGCTTCACGGGCGAGCGCCGAGTCGGAGGCGCTGCGGCCCGAGCTCCAGACGCCGGTGGAGTCGAGGTCGATCGTCCGAACGGTACGGCGAGGGGCGGCCGGCTTCGAGACGTAGGTCGGCAGCGGCGGCTCGACCGGATCCCACCGCTCGGCGGCCGTCTCCGCGGCCTCGCCGGTAGCGGCCGGCGGCGCCGACCCGGGGTCGTCGAAGACGGCAACGACCTCGCCGGTCTCGTCGTCGATCTCATAGACCGGCTGCGCTTCGCCGGCGGGTACGGCGGGGACGCGCACCGTCGCGATCGAACGCTCCCGCCTCACCATCACCCGGCAGGTGACCAACCAGGCGACGAGGAGTACGACGGGGGCGGCGGCCCAGATCCGGCCGATGACCCCGGTGAAGGTCAGGGCGGCGACCACGACGAGAGCGAACAGGATGACGGCGAGCACGTTGCGTCGACGCCTGGTGGCACGCTTCGCGGCGAGCCGTCGCGCGTGCTGCTGCTTCGGCGTGAGCCGGGCAGGCACCTCGACGTACTGCTGCGTCTGGCGTGCGTCTTCCGATGCGCGGCTGTTCGCGGCGACTTGCTTCGGCGCGGGACGCCCGGCCTTCACCAAGTCGGTCTTCCCCTTGGTGCCGGGCTCGCGGCGGGCGAGCACCCGCATCGACTTCGAGAAGGTCGAGACGGTGCGGCTACGGAGGCCTTCGTCATGGTGCGCGAACAGCTTCGGACCGAGGTAGACAGCCCACGCCACGGCAAGGGCGACGAAGATCAGCGAACTCGGCTCCACGCCGAATACGTTAGAAGCGCCGACAGACCGGGCCGGGGAGGTCAGTGGGTGTGTCGCAAGGCAACTTCTGTGACCAGTGTGATTTGCGGGGCCTACGCCTCCGGCCTTTCCAGCCGCGCGAGCATGCCCTCGGGACACTCCTCGACGGTGACCGCGAAGACCCGGTGGTCGCGCCAGGCGCCGTCGATGTGCAAGAACCGGGGCGCGTAGCCGATCTCGGCGATGCCCAGCTTCTCCACGACACGGAGCGAGTTGGAGTTCTCCGGGCGGATGCAGATCTCGATGCGGTGGAGCCGGGCCGTGGTGAAGCAGTGGTCGATGACCAGTGCGACCGCGAGGGGCATGATGCCGCGGCCGGCGTAGGACCGATCGATCCAATAACCCACCGAGGCGAACTGTGCGGAGCCGCGGACGATGTTGTTGACCGTGACCTGCCCGGCGAACCGGCCACCCTCGCCGTCGTCCACCTCGATCGCGAAGGGATAGGTGACGCCCGCACGCGCTTGGCGGCGCAGCCGACGCACGAGCACGGGAAAGCTGGCCGGCCTGGCCTCGACGCCCGGAGGCACGGTGGCATCCCACGGATGCAGCCATGCCGCCGACCGGCGGCGCGCCTGCGCCCAGGCGTCACCGTCGGATCGAGCCAGCGGCCGGAGGGTCACCGCACCGTGGGTGAGCACGGCCGGCCAGCCGGGATCCATCAATGGTCGCTCCCGACGGACTGCTCCACGGCATGCTCGAGGACCGGGCGAAGGACCTCGATCGCATCCTTCACCCCGCCCCGGGAGCCGGGCAGGTTGACCACCAGGCAGGTGCCGGCCAGGCCGGCGAGGCCGCGGGAGAGCATGGCGGTCGGGATCCCCTTGGCGACGCCCGCGGCCCGGATCGACTCCGCGATCCCCGGGATCTCTCGGTCGAGCAGGGGCCTGGTGACTTCCGGAGTCTGGTCGGTGGGCGTGAGTCCGGTGCCACCGGTGGTCAGCACCACTCGGGAGCCGCCTGCCACCGCGGCCGCGATCGCCGCGCCGACCGGATCACCATCGGGTACGACGACCGCCGGCTCGACCTCGAAGCCGAGCTCGTCGAGGAAGTCGGCGAGGAGCGGGCCGGTGGTGTCGGCGTAGATCCCCGCGGCGGCACGGTTGGACGCCACCACGACCGTGGCCGGAAGACGTGTGATCGGTCCCTGATTCATCGTGGTCTCATCTCTGGAAGTCGCCCGACTTGCCGCCGGTCTTCGACTCCAGCCGAATCTCGCTGATCACCGCACGCTTGTCGACGGCCTTGACCATGTCGATCAGGGTCAGCGCCGCGACGGAGACCGCAGTGAGCGCCTCCATCTCCACGCCGGTGCGGTCGGTCGTCCTCACCGTCGCCGAAATCTCGACGCCGTCCTCCGCCACCTCCAAGTCGACCGTGGCTCCCGAGATCGCCAAGGGATGACACAGCGGGATCAGGTCGGGGGTCCGTTTGGCGCCCATGATTCCCGCGACCCGCGCGACACCGAGGGCATCCCCTTTCGGCACGCCCTGCCCACGGAGGAGAGCCACCACCTCGGCCGAGACCAGTACCCGACCCGACGCGGTCGCGGTCCGGGCGGTGATGTCCTTCTCCGAGACGTCGACCATCCGGGCCGCGCCGGACTCGTCGACGTGGGTGAGTCGGGCCTCCGGCCTACTCATCAGAACGCCCCATCGAGTAGGAGTACGTCGACCTCGGCGCCCGGCTCGAGCTCGGTGACGTCCTCGGGTACGACGAGCAGGCAGTTGGCCGTGGCCAGATCGCCGATCAGGTGGGAGCCAGGGCCACCGACCGGGGACACCGCCGCGTGGGCGCCGGAGGCGTCGAGCTGATAGTCGCCGCGGAGGAACTGACGGCGCCCCTTCGGGGACCGCACCGCATGAGTGAGCCGGGCGGTGACCGAGGGACGCATCTCCGGACGCATGCCCATCAGCCGACGCAGGGCCGGGAGCACGAAGTTCTCGAACGACACGAACGAGGAGACCGGGTTGCCGGGCAGGCAGAAGATCGGCACCTGCTCGGTGCCCACGCGGCCGAAGCCCTGCGGCTTCCCGGGCTGCATCGCGACCGGCCCGAACCACACGCCTCGGGGCGCGAGGGCCTCCTTGACCACGTCGTAGTCACCCATCGATACCCCACCGGAGGTGATCACCAGATCCGCACGGAGCAGCTGGTCCTCGAGCGCGGCGAGGAAGTCGCGGGGCGAGTCGGGGACGATCCCGACCCGATAGGCGATCGCGCCCGCCTGGCGCGCCGCCGCCGCCAGCAGGAAGGAGTTGCCGTCGTAGATCGAGTCGTGACCAACTGGCTGACCGGGCTCGCGCAACTCGGATCCGGTGGAGATGACGACCACGCGCGGCCGCGGTCGGGCGGCGACACGAGCACGGCCGAGGCAGGCGAGCAGGCCGACGTGGCGCGGCACCAGCACGGTGCCCTCGGCGACGACCAGGTCACCCACGGCAACGTCCTCGCCGGCGTACCGAACATGCTGCCCCTCGTCGGGTTGCTGCTCGATCCGCACCTGCGCGACACCACGGTCGGTCCACTCGTAGGGCACCACCGCATCCGCACCTGTCGGCAGCGGTGCTCCGGTCATGATCTTCGCGGCGGCACCGGGCGGCAGCGCGAGCAGGTTCGCCTGGCCGGCACCGATCTCACCGACCACGGGGAGCTGCACCGGGCGGTCGGCCGAGGCGTCTGCCACCTCGGCGTACCGCACCGCGTAGCCATCCATCGCCGAGTTGTCGAAGCCGGGCAGGGGTACGTCGGCGTGGACGTCTTCGGCGCAGGCGAGTCCGAGGCACTCCATCAACGGCTGGGGGAAGGCCGCCATGGGCTCGATGTCGCCGAGAATGCGCGCGCGATACTCGTCGGGGGTGATCGTCACTCCGCAGACATTACGACGAGGACCGACCGTCTCGGGCGGCAGTGCCCAGGGAGCGGTCAGTCGGCGGTGTTGTCGGCCAGGACCGTGTCAGCCGCCAGACGCTCGGCGCTGTCGGCGTCGAGCTCGACGTCGCCGATGACCTGAACGCCGTGCCCGAAGGTCCAGTCTCCCTCGATCTTCAGCGAGTTGGCCTTCTTCAGTGAGGGCGCACCCTCCGGGAACCGCTTGTCGAACTCGGCGACCAGCTTGTAGTAGTCGTCATCGAGGTCGATGAAGGGGACATCCACCGCGACCTGGTCGAGCACGAAGTCCGGACCGATCTCGTAGACGTCGGAGCGGATCACCAGCAGATCGTTGGTGGTCTTGACCGGAACAAACCGGTCACGTCCCACCTCGATGAGCTGGGCTCCCTCGAAGATCTCGATCGCCGCGCCCATAGCGGTCTCGATCTGGATGACCTTAGGGGTGGAGGTGTCGCCGGGGTCGGCGGTCTTCTCGTTGCGGATCAGCGGCAGGCCGAGGATGCCCTCGCGCGCATCCAGTGCCTCCTTCATCGCCCGCAGGTCGAACCAGATGTTGTTGGTCGACGCGAACCGGTGACGGCCCAGATCCTGCAGCGCGGAGCGGTCCTCGGGCAGCGTCTGCGCGGTCTCACGCAGGATGATCCGGCCATCGGACTTGCGGACCGCGAAGTGGCCGCCCTTGCGATCGGAGGCGGTGCGACGGACCGCCTCAATGGCGAACGGTGCGCCCGAGATCGCGAACCAGCCGGCGACTCGGGGATCCGGGACGGCGCCGAGATTGTCGGAGTTGGAGACGAAGACGCGCTCGTAACCCTGCTCGATCAAGGTGTCGAGCAGGCCGCTGCCGCGCAGGGCGGTGTAGATGTCGCCGTGCCCTGGTGGGCACCACTCCAGATCGGGGTCCTTCGGCCACGACAGCGGGCTCAGGTCCTCGGCGAGGAGCCGGGGCTCCATGTTCTGCCGGAACTCCAGAGGCAGACCGGGGACCGGCAGCTCGGTGTAGCGAGCCAGCGCCGCCAGGCTGTCCGCGGAGGTACGGAAGGAGTTCATCAGGATGAGCGGCAGCGGGGCGGCGTACTTCTTGCGCAGATGAAGGATCTGCCGAGCGATGACGTCGAGGAAGCTGAGCCCCCCGCGCACGCAGAGCAACGACTTGGCGCGGTCCATCCCCATGGAGGTGCCGAGACCACCGTTGAGCTTGATCACGGCCGTCTTGCTGATCGCCTCGTGGGCGGCGTCGTCGGCAACCTCGACATCACGCAGAGCGGGCATGTCTACGGGCTCGATGTCGGACTCCGGGATCATCCCCGTCTCGCCACGCTCGAGCTGTCGGTAATAGTGGGCGAAGGTCTGGACGGCGACTTCGTCGACGCCCGCGTCGCGCATCTTCGCGACTGCCTTGGCCAAGCCTGGGCTACCCATATGTCCGATCGTAGGCTGCTGAGGTGACGGTTCCACAAACCCCTCCCGAGTCGGGTTCGTCAGGCTCCTCCGGGTCGAGGCCCCTACAGAAGACTGCCCTACGAGATCAGTTGCTGACCACTCGCAACCGGCTCGACTTAGCCGAGATTGGTGAACAGGCCCGGCTACTGGCCGAGGTCCTCACCGGTTCCGACGAGGTACGTCGGGCCGCGACCGTCGCTGCGTACGTCTCGGTCGGCAAGGAACCGGGCACCGGCCCCCTCCTCGACGCCCTTGTCCAGGCGGGAAAGCGGGTGATCCTCCCCTGCCTGCTCGCCGACAACGACCTGGACTGGGCAACGTACGACCCGTCGGCGGGTCCTGGGCAGGGACTGGTCCGCGCTACCCGCGGTCTGCTCGAGCCGACGGGCGAACGGCTCGGAGTGGAGGCGATCGGCACTGCCGACGTCGTCCTCGTGCCGGGACTGGCTGTGGACCGGGCCGGGAACCGACTCGGTCGAGGAGGCGGCTCCTACGACCGCGCGCTCGCGCGAGTCCCGGTCGGCACCTTCACCTGTGTCCTGCTCTACCCCGGCGAGCTCGGGGTCGTGGTGCCGGTGGAGGAGCACGACCGGCCGGTCGTCGCGGCCGCTACTTCGGAGGGAGTCGCCAGACTCCGGTGAGCGTTGGTTAGAATTGGCAGTCGCACCCGACGAGTGCCAATGTCGTTGCGTTTCAGCGCGCCGAGGAGAACCGTGCCCACCTACCAGTACGCCTGCACCGAGTGCGGCCACACCTTCGAACAGTTCCAGAGCTTCACCGAGGACTCCCTCACCGTCTGCCCGGAGTGCCAGGGTAGGCTGCGCAAGGTCTTCAGCGCGGCCGGTGTGGTCTTCAAGGGCTCCGGCTTCTACCGCACCGACAGCCGTTCATCGAGCTCCGCCGCCGGTTCGAACGGATCCTCGAGCGGCTCCTCCTCCGACTCGTCCAGTTCCTCGGGGTCGTCGAGTTCGTCGTCCAGCTCCACCACCGCGGCCGCATCCTCGACCAGCGACTGAGCCTGGCGGTACACCCACGCGGCCTCGCTCCGTCTCCACAGGACGAAGCCCCCGCCGCGGCGACGCTGACGGCTGTGGATGGCCGGCCGCATGATCCAGCCGCCCGTCCTACCGTCATGACGTGCTCTCCCGTCTGCGCCCCACTCTCCGTCGAGTACGCCGCCGCGTGCTCGCCCACCGCCGCCTGCTCGCGTTCCTCCTGACCGCCGCGGCGGTTGTGGTCGGCCTCGACGCTGCCCGGCCGGCGCCACCCACGACCATCACCATGGCCGTGGCCGCCCGGGATCTACCCGCCGGCACGGTCCTCACCAGCAGCGACCTCACGTCTGTGAAGGTGCCGCCCGGCGGCGTACCCGATGATCTGGTGGCCGATCCACAGGGCACCACTCTGGCCACGCCGGTGCGACGCGGCGAGCCGGTCACCGACGTGCGGGTGGTGGGGCCTCGGCTCACGGCGGGACACCCGGAGCTGACCGCGCTACCCGTCCGATTCGCCGACGCCGAGATGGCCGCTCTGCTCCGCGCCGGCGATCGGGTTCGCCTCTACAGCACCGATCCGGCCAGTGGGCGGACCTCGTTGATCACCCCCGAGGCGCTGGTCCTCGGGCTGCCAGCTCAGGGCGATGAGAACTCGCTCTCTCCAAAAAAGTCCGGCAATAACGGCGTCACGAACTCGCTCGGTGGCCGTTTAGTCATCGTTGGAGTCGCCGCGAGCAGCGTCGAGACCGTCACGTCCGCAGGTGTTGGGGGGTTCCTCACCTTCGCGTACTAACAGTAGGGTCTAGGCACTCTCGGGGGTCTCCCATCACCTCACACTGAGTCAGGAGATAAGTAAGACATGAGCGGCTTCAAGAAGTTCCTTCTGCAGGGCGA
>Ga0164243_10002879_pt1 | contig 27901 bp, 26 predicted proteins | sample OricompcompostOP_FD_108781 | JGI IMG/M metagenome (GOLD analysis project Ga0164243, IMG submission 108781) | Organic Plus compost microbial communities from Emeryville, California, USA - Original compost - Organic plus compost (OP) | ecosystem: Engineered > Solid waste > Mixed feedstock >...
GCCTGGTCCACGCCCGCGTGTACGACCCGGCCGAGGCGATCGACGACCGCGCCGCCACCTGGTGGCAGTCCGCCCGCGGCCCGACGTCGAAGTCCCTCACGGTGGACCTCGGCCGGGCGCACATCACGACCGGCCTGATCTACCGCCCGCCCGTCGAGTCCATCGCCCGCGGCGCGATCATCACCGCGTACCGCGTCTACGCCGGCCTCGACGGCCGCCACTTCCGGCCACTGGCCGGCGGCACGTGGAACCCCGACATCGGCACCAAGATCACCCGCTGGCGTCCCGCGCTCGCCCGCTACCTGCGGCTGGAGGCCACGGCCACCGGCGACGGCCCGGCCGCGGCGGCCGACGTGCAGGCGGTCAGAGGTTGAGGCCGATCGTCAGGCCGACGCCGATGGCGGTGAAGACCACGCCGAAGCCGATGAAGATCCAGGAGACGAAGCCGCCGCGCTGGCCGCGCTTGTCCAGGCGGGCGTTTCGGGGGTTGCCGGGGTCGTAGAGGACGTTGACCTGCTCGCCGGGGCGTGCGGGCGGCGGGTTGGTGCCCATGTTGCCGGTGACCTCCACGTCCATGCCCTCGTACGTCTGGAAGCGGAACACCGGTCGGTAGGTGGTGCTGCCCCCGCCGTTGGACGACCGCGAGTAGGACCTGACCAGGTCGACGACCACGCCGGGCACCCGCAGCGCGCGGGCCAGGAAGCGGCGGGTCTGGATCAGCAGGACGATGCCGATGGTGCCGAAGACGACCCCGAACAGGACGAAGACCAGCGTCCACCAGGTGTTCACGCGCGCTCCAGGGACCGCAGTAGGCGTCGGGCTACGAGGTGTGACCCTACGGTGGCGGCGGCCGCCCCGGCCAGTCCGAGGAGCGCGTCGGCGGTGCGTACGGGGCGGGCCACCCCGGAGCGGCGCAGCCGGGACCGGGCCCACAGCGTGAACGGGATGACGACCAGCCCGGACGTCACCACGCCCGGCGTGTACGTGCGCAGCGCGGCGGCCTGCGCCAGATGCACCACGCCGTGCAGGCCGAACCCGGTGAGCGCCGCCTGGTAGAAGCCGGACCGCCCGCCCGTACAGAGCCCGGCGGCGGACGCGGCGGCCACCACCCCGCCCATCACCCCGACGGCGGTGGCGAACTCGCGGCCGTCGATGCCCGCGAGCAGCCGCCAGACCCGCTCCGGCACGTACGGGTTCCGCGCGCGCAGCTCCGGGACGCGCGCGGTGAACCGCGGCATCATCGCCACTTCCTCGGCGTCGTGCACCGCCCACGCGGCCAGCAGGCCGAGCGTGACGGCGGCGGCCGGCTCGTCGTCCATCCGGACATTCTGCCGTCCCGGGCTACGGTGGTGTCCCCAGAGGAAGGTGCGGGCGATGGCGTCAGGGGCGGCGGGTACGGCCGACGGGCCGGTGGTGATCGTCGCGGCCGAGCAGGCCGAGGCGCGGCCGCTGGTGCGCGACGACGTGGCGTACCGGATGGCCGGGCCGGCCGTCCGGGTGCTCACCCGGTGGGCGCCGGTGCGCCGGTGGCTGGTCCGGATGACCGAACGGCAGATCCCCGGGCTGTGGGCAGGCATCCTGTGCCGCAAGCGGTACGCCGAGGACGGGCTGCGCGCCGCGCTCGCCGGCGGCGTCACCGAGGTGGTGGTGCTCGGCGCCGGGCTCGACACGCTCGCCTACCGGGTGCCCGAGGCGGCGAAGGCCCACGTGTACGAGGTGGACCTGCCTGCCAACATCGACCGCAAACGCGCCCGGCTGCGCCGGCTGTACGGCGAGGTGCCCGGGCACGTGACGCTCGTCCCGGTCGACTTCGACACCGAGGACCTCGGCGCCGCGCTCGCCGCGGCCGGCCACAAGACGGACACGCGGACCTTCGTCGCGTGGGAGGCGGTCACGCAGTACCTCACGGAGGCCGGCGTGCGCGCCACGCTGGCCACGCTCGGCCGGGCCGCGCCCGGCAGCCGCCTGGTGTTCACCTACGTCCGCGCCGACTTCCTCGACGGCACCGACCCGTACGGCGCGGCCACCGCGCGCCGCCGGTTCACCAAGGGCGCGCACCCGCTCTGGCGCTTCGGCCTGCGGCCCGCCGAGGTGGGCCCGCTCCTCGCGGAGTACGGCTGGCGCGAGGTCGAGCAGCTCGGCCCGGCCGAGTTCACCGACCGCTACCTGCGCCCCGCCCACCGCGACCTCCCGGTCTCCGAGATCGAGCGCTCGGTGCTCGCCGAGCGGGCCTGACCCTACTTTCGTAGGTCCCGTACACGGCTTTCCGCAGTATCACCGCAACCCGGCGGCCCGGTTGATTGGCCGTCATGCGAACCGGAAACCGAAAGGCCGCGGCCACCCTGGCCGTGCTCGCCCCGCTGGTCGCCGAGCTGTCCCTGGGCAGCACGCCGATCCGGATGGCCTGGCTGCTGCTGCTCTGGATGCCCATCTACGGCGCCGGCGTGCTCCTCATCCGCGAGTGCGTGCGGCGCGTGGGCGGCGGCTGGCCGAGCCTGCTGCTGCTCGGCGTCGCCTACGAGCTGGCCGAGGACGGCATCGGCCTGCAGGCGCTGACCAGCCCGCACCTGTACCACGCCGCGTCGTGGGCGCCGCGGGTGCTGGGGTTCAACACCGCGTACTGGGAGGCCAACCTCGTCTACCACGTGGTGTTCAGCGTGTTCATCCCGATCGTGCTGACCGACCTGCTCTTCCCGTCCCACCGGGACCGGCCGTTCCTGAAGCGCACCGGGCTGGTCAGCACCGGGATCGTGGCGCTGCTCGGCGTCGGGCTGCTGCGGGTGAGCGTGCCGCCGAGCCAGGACCCCGGGTACGCGGTGCCGCTGCCGGTGCTGGCCGGGTACGTGGTGGCCATCGCGGTGCTGGCCGTACTGGCGCTGCGCGTGCTGCCCCGGCGGCCGCGGCCCGCCCCGGTGGCCGACCCCCGTCCCGCGCCGCGTCCGTGGGACGCCGCGCTGCGCGGCGCCGCGGGCACGCTCGCGTTCATCCTCCTGATCTTCCCGTTCGGCGGCGCCCGCCAGCCCGCGTTCACGCACGGCGCCTGGGCCTTCGTGCCGATGGCCGCCGCGGCGGTGGTCGCCGTGGGCATGCTGCTGCTCATCCGGCACCGCGTGCGCACCACGGCCTGGTCCGACCTGACCACGGTCGGACTGGTCACCGGCGCACTGCTCGCGCACACCGCCGTCGGGATCCTGGTGTTCGGCCGCGACCCCGTCGAGCGGGCCGGGCTCGAACTGATCTCCGGGATGACGCTCTGCCTGATGCTCTGGCTGGGCCGCCGCGTCAGGTACCGAGGATCTGCTTCGCTATCCCGTTCTTCTGGATCTCCGACGACCCCGTGACAATACGGAACATGCGCAGCCGCCGGAACAGCGTCTCGATCTCCGAACCGCGGACCAGGCCGGCCGCGCCGTGGATCTGCACGGCGTGGTCGGCGATGCCGAACGCGGACTCGGCGACGAACAGCTTGCACATGTGGGCCTCCGTACGGGGGCGGCGGCCGGCGTCGAGGTCGGCCAGCGCGTCGTACGTCATGGACCGGGCCGCGTAGAAGTCGGTGGCCATGTCGGCGATCTTGTGCTGGATGGACTGCAGGTGGGCGAGCGGGCCGCCGGCCACCTGGCGGGTCCGGGCGTGCGTCACGGTCAGCTCGATGGCCCGGCGCGCCTGGCCCAGGACAGTCGGGCAGTGCAGGATGCGGCTGGTCGTGACGCGGCCGAGCCCGATGCGCAGGCCCTCGCCCACGCGGCCGAGCAGGTTCTCCGCCGGCACGTGGCAGTCCTCGAGGACGATGTCCGCCTCGGCGGGCGTCTCGCCCTCGGTGACGCGGCAGCCGGGCGCGTCGAGGTCGACGAGGAACGCCGAGTACGTCTCCTCGGCGTCGGCCATGCGGGCGATCAGGATGGCGAAGTCGGCGTACGGGCCGGCGGTCGCGAACACCTTGCGGCCGGTCACGCGGTACCCGTCGCCGTCCGGCGTGGCCGTCGTCGTCATGCCGCGGACGTTGGACCCGGCGCCCGCCTCGGACATCGCGAAGCAGCAGGCCCGTTCGCCGCGGGCGACGGGCAGCAGGTACCGCTCCAGCTGGTCCGGGGTGGCGTGCCCGAAGATGTCGCCGGCCCGCAGCGGCCCGCCCATGTCGCCGAGCACGGAGTGTGACAGCACCCGCCCGGAGGCGCCGACCTCCTCCTTCAGGGCGGCCAGCTGGGTGTACGTGAGCCCCTGACCGTCGTGCTCGGGCGGCAGATGCACGCCGTAGAACCCCAGCTCCCGGCTCCGCCGCCACACCCGCTGGAGCAGCTCGCGGGTCGGGCGGCTCTCCGGCCCGAGGTCGTGCGCGCGTTCCAGCTCGGCCAGCTCGCCGTCGAGGTAGTCGCGCAGCCGGGGCACCAGCTCGGCGAGCCGCGGGTCGTCGTCGTACGTCGGGCGCAGGGAGAAGGTCACGGGCCCTCCTGGGTCGGTGGACGCGGCGCAGGACTCGATGATCTCCTGCGCGGGCGCGGGCGCGACGACCGCCTCGCGTCACACCCGCTGAAACGCCCGCCGGTGGCCGGATCCGGCGCTTCCGGCCCGCGACCGGCCGTGGTTACCATCTGTGCACCGCCGCACGTCAGAGGCGGCCCGGCCCGGGAGCGGCCCATGTCCGACAGCTACGACGAGATCGCCGCACAGTACGCCCGGGCGCTGCGCCTGACGTTCGGCGACGTGGAGGTCACCGACCGCGTCGGCGAGCTGCTGGCGGGCGCCGAGCTGGACGACCACACCGACGTCGCGCACTGGGACCAGGGCACCGGCCACGCCGACGGCCTGCACGCCGACCTGCACGGCGACATGGCGCACTGGGACTCCGGCGAGATCACGACGCTGCCGCCGGAGGACGACGAGCAGCCGCGGCCGTGGGAGGTGCTGTTCACCCAGCAGCGGCTGATGCTCCAGTGGACGGTCGAGCTTGCCAACCGGTTCGAGGAGCGGCTGACCGCCGTCGAGAAGGTCGTGGCCGGCCAGGTCCGCAAGGCGCAGGAGCCTCCGGCCGAGGGCGGCTGACGGGTGGGCGTGGAGGTACGGCCGCTCGGCGTGCGGTGCAACATCCAGTGCCTGTACTGCTACCAGAATCCCGAGCGCGAGGCGGGGAACGAGGCCCGGACGTACGACCTGGACCGGATGAAGGCGGCCATCGCCGCGGAGGACCAGCCGTTCAGCCTGTTCGGCGGGGAGCCGCTGCTGCTCCCGGAGGACGACCTGGAGGAGCTGTTCCGCTGGGGCTTGGAGCGGTACGGCGGCAACGCGGTGCAGACCAACGGGTCGTTGGTCACCGAGCGGCACATCGACCTGTTCCGCCGGTACCGCGTCCGCGTGGGCGTCTCGATCGACGGGCCCGGCGCGCTCAACGACGTCCGCTGGGCCGGCTCCCTGGCGGCCACGCGCGACCGGACCGCGCGTACGGAGGCGGCCATCGCGCGGCTGTGCGCGGAGGGCATGGCGCCGTCGCTGATCGTCACGCTGCACCGCGGCAACGCCACCGCCGACCGGCTCCCCGTGCTGCTCGACTGGGTCGCCGGGCTGGCCGGGCACGGCGTCACGGCGATGCGCCTGCACCTCCTCGAAGCCGAGACGGCTGCGGTACGAAAGGCGTACGCGCTGACCGACGCGCAGAACCTGGCCGCGCTGCTCGCCTTCCGCGAGCTGGAGGCGCGGGTCCCGGAACTGCGCTTCGACCTGTTCCGCGACATGCGCGCCATGCTGCTCGGCCTGGACGAGCACAACACCTGCGTGTGGACCGGCTGCGACTCCTACACCACGCACGCGGTGCGCGGCGTCGAGGGCGACGGCCGGCGGACGAACTGCGGGCGGACGAACAAGGAGGGCATCGACTTCGTCAAGGCCGACCGGCCCGGGTTCGAGCGGTACCTGGCGCTCTACCACACCCCGTACGAGGCGGGCGGCTGCCGGGGCTGCCGGTTCTTCCTCATGTGCAAGGGCCAGTGCCCGGGCACCGCGCTTGACGGCGACTGGCGCAACCGTACGGAGCACTGCGCCGCCTGGTTCGGCCTGTACGAGCGGCTGGAGGCGGAGTTCACCGCCCTCGGGCTGACCCCGCTGTCCGTCCACCCGGTCCGGCCCCGGCTCGAGGCCGCGTTCCTGGCCGCGTGGGCGCGCGGGCGGTCGCCGTCGATGAACCGGATCCTGCGCTTCGAGGACGACGATGGCCGTACGCCGCCTGCCGTTCACGCTTCCTGACTTCACCCGGTGCGCGTGGGTGAGCGACGCCGCCCGCGACGTGTGGGCGCGGCGGCTGCGGATGGTCTCCGACGCGTGGCGCGAGGTGCAGTGGCTGTCGGTCGCCGCGGGCGTCCGGCGCGCCGCCGACGTCCGCGTCCCCGAGCCGTACCTGCGGCGGCACGCCCGGCGCTGGCGGGCGCACGGGCTGCGGTACGCCGTGCTGGCCCGGGAGTCCGCGGCCCGCCCCGGTTACACGGCCCGCGCGCTGCCGAGCCGTACGGACGGTGGCGGCGCGGTCCGGGTCGGGTTCGCCGGCGACGACGGCGACCTGGCCGCGCTGCGCGAGGCGTGGTCGGCCGGCGACCACGAGACGCTCGGCGTCCTGCTCGGCTACCCGGAGTGCTGCCGCGCCTTCTTCACCGAGGTGTGGGCGCGCGACCGGTGCACCGACCCCACCTGGGCGATGGCCGGCGGCCGCGACGACGACCCGGTGCGCACGGTCTCCGGCGACCCGCTGGCCAACGTGCTCTGGCGCTGGCTGGACGTCCGCGCCGTGCCGCACCTGCCCTGCGGGTTCGACTGCGGGCCGAGCGCGGAGCTGGGCGCGGAGCTGCTCCGGCTGAGCGCGGCGATCGGGTTCGACGGGCCGGCGCGCTGGTGCCGGGAGATCCTGTCCTGGCCGGTGGAGTGGTCCAGCCTGCACGGCATCGCGGAGATCCGTACGCCCATCGTGAAGATCTGCACGGCCACCGACGCGCTGGACGGCAAGCGCGTCGTCCGCCGCGCCGGCACGGACTACCCGGAGGAGGGCGCGCACGGGCTGCGCTTCCCGTACCGGATGCGGGCGCTGCCGGCCGGGCGGGCGGCCGCCGAGCGCCGCGGGTTCGCCGCGCACCACCTGGACAACGACTTCCCGTCCGAGCTGTTCATGGACGTCGCGCACCGCAACATCCTGGCCGCGGCCGCGCCGGTGCTGGGGCCGGGCGCCGCCGTCGCCGACCTGGGCTGCGGCAACGGCGCGCTGCTGCGCCGGCTCCGGGACGAGGCCGCGCCGGGCCTGGTGCCGTACGGGGTGGACGCGGTGGCCGAGCGGGTCGCCGCCGCGCGCCGGCTGTGGCCCGAGCACGCCGGGAACTTCGTGGCCGGCGACCTGTTCACCGTCGCGGAGACGTGGGCGGCGGGCCGCCGGTACCGGCTGGTGCTGCTGTGCGCGGACCGGCTGGAGGAGGCGGGCGAGGACCGTACGGCGCGGCTGCTGGCGGAGGTCGCCGGGCACGCCGACTGGCTGCTGCTGTACAGCTACGGCGGCCGGCTCGACCGGCGGCGGATGGCCGCGCTCGGCCTCCCGGAGGGTACCCGCCGGGCGGTGGCGCTCGTCCCCGCCGCCGCGCTCAGCGGTCCGCGGCCGACGGGTCCCTGACGGCGATCGCCCGCGACCACACCGTGGTCAGCGTCTCGACCAGGGCCTCCTCGTCGAACTGGCGGCCGAGGGCGAAGGAGATGTAGCAGGTGTGGTCCATCATGGCGCCGAGGACCTCGACCATCAGGTGCGTGTCGACGCCCGGGTCGGCCTCGCCGGCCGCCTGCTGGCGCTTCATGCCGTGCTCGACCCAGGCGAGGAACTCCTCGCGGACGCGCAGCCGGAGGTCGCGCATCTCCTGGGTGAACGAGCCGACCTGCTCGATCAGCGCGAGCATCTGCGCGTTCGGGCGGTACAGGTCGACGTACAGCCGCACGCCCTCGCGGATGCGGTCGTACGTGGTGCCGCCGCGTTCGCCGGTGGCCAGCCGCTCCCGGAACTGGGCGAGCATGTCCGCGACGACCGCCTCGGTCAGCTCGCGGAAGATCGCGTCCTTGGAGTCGAAATAGCTGTAGAACGTGCCGTGCGCGACGTCCGCCTCGGCCACGATGTCCGCGACGCGGGCCTCCATATAGCCGTCGCGCTCGAACACCCGGCGGGCCGCCGCGAGCAGCTCCGCCCGGCGTTCGTGCCCCCGGTTCGTCTGTGGCCCCTGGTCGCGGCGCATCCGCTGGGGCTCGCTGGCCCTGCGCGCCATCGCCCATCCCTTCGTGACCGGCCCATTCTAGCTACGGCCACTGCTGGAGTTCGCGTTTGAGGATTTTGCCGCTGGCGTTGGTGGGGAGCTCGTCCACGATGCGGAACTCGGCGGGCACCTTGTACGTCGCCAGCCGGGCGGCGCAGTGGGCGGTCAGCTCCTCGGCGCCGGTGCTGCGGCCGGGCCGCAGCGTCAGGAACGCGCGGACGACCTCGCCCCAGTGCTCGTCCGGCACGCCCACCACCGCGGACTGCGCGACCGCGGGATGCTCGGCCAGCACCGACTCGATCTCGATCGGGTAGATGTTCTCCCCGCCCCGGATGATCATGTCCTTCTTGCGGCCGTGCAGGTACAGGTAGCCGTTCTCGCCCCGGTACGCCATGTCGCCGGCGCGGAACCAGCCGTCGCGCAGCGCCCGCCCGGTCTCCTCGGGCATGTCGAGGTAGCCGTCCATCACCTGGTCGCTGCGGGTGGCGATCTCCCCGACCTCGCCGTCCGGCACGTCCTTCATGTCCTCATCGACCAGCCGCAGCGCCACGCCGTACGACGGCTGCCCGATCGAGCCGAGCAGCTCCGGTTCCCCGGCCAGCGCGCGCGTGTGCTCCTCCGGGCGCAGGATCGCCTGCATGCCGGCCTCGGTGCCGGCGCCGAACAGGTTGAGGAAGTCGCAGCCGAACACGTCCATCGCGCGGCGCAGCAGGGTCGGCGACATCGCGGACGCGCCGTAGTAGATCATCCGCAGCCGCTCGTACGCATGGTCCTCGACGCCCTCGAGTTGCAGCAGCGTGCTGATCATCGTGGGCACCAGGAACGCGCCGGTCACCCGGTCCTCGGCGAGGAAGCGCAGCACGGTGGGCGGGTGGAACTGCGGGAGCAGCAGCGAGGTGAAGCCGAACGCGGTGCCCATCAGCAGCCCGACGATCCCGGTGATGTGGAAGGCCGGCGCCGCGCAGTACCGCACGTCGTCCGGCCGTACCCGGGTCTCGATGATGGAGGAGTTGATGACGTGCTTCATCATCCGCTGCGACTGGAGCACGCCCTTGGGCAGGCCGGTGGTGCCGGACGTGAAGGCCAGCCCGATCACGTCCCGGTCGCCGGCGACCACGTCCGGCTCGATGTCCGCGCCGGTCGCGAGCAGCTCCTCGTACGCGGTGTCCAGGCTGATGAACAGCCGGACGCTCGGGTGCGCGGCGGGCGCCCCGGCCAGCAGGTCGGCGTACCGCGGGTCGTAGAACAGCGCGACCGGCCGGGCCCGGCCGAGCAGCACGTCCGCCTCCGAGCGCCGCAGCCGGTAGTTCAGCGGCACGTACACCGCGCCGAGCTTGAGCGCGGCCAGCACGATCTCCACGTACCGGTGGGAGTCGAGCGCGAACACCGCGAGCCGGTCGCCGCGCCCGACGCCCTCCTGCCGCAGCGCCGTGACCAGCCGGTTCACCCGGGCGTTGGTCTCCGCGAAGGTGTGCGAGCTGCCGTCGGGGAACAGGAAGCTGGCCTTGTCCGGGTGCCGCTGGGCGCTGAGCGGCAGGTACTCGCCGAGGCTGATCTCCAGCCGTTCCGCGCTCATGCCGCCCCCACCGCGCCCGCGCGCAGCTCGCGTTTGAGGATCTTCCCGCTGGCGTTCAGCGGCATCTCCGGCACCACCTCGTACGCGATCGGCACCTTGTACGCGGCCAGCCGCTCCCGGCAGTACGCGGGCAGCCCGTCCACGTCGATCGTCGTGCCCGGCTCGGCGGTGAGGTACGCGACGACGACCTCGCCCCAGTGGTCGTCCGGCCGCCCGATCACCGCGACCTGCGCCACCCCGGGGTAGCGCGAGATGACCGTCTCGATCTCGATCGGGTAGATGTTCTCCCCGCCGCGGATGATCATGTCGTTGCGCCGCCCCTCCAGATACAGGTAGCCCTCGTCGTCCATGCGGGCCAGGTCGCCCGCGCGGAACCAGCCGCCGCGCAGCGCCTCGGCGCTGCGCTCGGGCATCTCCAGGTAACCGGACATCACCGCGTCGCTGCGGGTGATGATCTCGCCGACCTCGCCGGCCGGCACGTCCCGGTCCTCGGCATCGACGAGCCGCAGGTCGACGCCGTACGCGGGCTTGCCGATCGAGCCGAGCAGGTGCTCCGCGCCGTCGAACGCGCGCCGGTGGTCGGCGGTGGACAGGACGGTCTGCAGCCCGCCCTCGGTGGCCGCGCCGAAGGCGTTGATGAAGCCGCAGCCGAACGTCTCCATCGCCCGCCGCAGCAGCGACGGCGACATGGGCGCGCCGCCGTAGATGATCGAGCGCAGCGCCCCGTACGAGCCGTGGTGCACGTCCGGGTGGTCGAGCAGCCGGGCGATCATGGTCGGCACGAGGAAGCCGCCGGTCAGCTCGCCGGAGCCGAGCCAGCGCAGCACCTCGGCCTCGTCGAACCGCGGCAGGATCAGCGTGGGGAACCCGCGGGCCACGTGCATCATGATCATCGCCTGGCCGGCGATGTGGAAGATCGGCGACGCGGTGTAGCGGAACTCGTCCGGCCCGATCTCGTAGTCGATCGAGGTGGTGGTGAACATCGACTTCAGGAACCGCTGCGGCTGCATCACGCCCTTGGGCAGGCCGGTGGTGCCGCTGGTGAACGCCAGGCCGAGCACCGCGTCGTCGGGGACCGGCACGTCCGGCTCGACGTCGGCGCCCGTACGGAGCAGGTCCTCGTACGGGCCGTCGAACGACACGACGCGGCCGGTGTCCGCGCCCTCGGTGAGCGGCAGGTAGCGGTCGCTGACGAACAGCGCCTTCGGCGCCGCCCGGCCGAGCAGGGTGTGCACCTCCGGCTTGGCCAGGCGGTTGTTCAGCGGCACGTACGTCGCGCCGAGCTTCATGCAGGCGAGCAGCACCTCCATGTACTCCAGGCCGTCCGTGGCCAGGATGGCGACCCGGTCGCCCATGCCGGCACCGCCGGCGCGCAGCGCGTCCGCCAGCCGGTTGACGCGGGCGTTGGTCTCCGCGAACGTCCGCGCGGAGCCGTCCCCCGACACGAAGCAGGCCCGGTCGGGGTGGCGGCGCGCGCTCAGCCGGATGTAGTCACCGGCCCTGGTCATCGGACGGTCCATGGTCAGTCACCGGAGAGGCCGGCGGCCCGCCGGGCCAGCGTCTTCGCCCACTCCATATCGTAGTGCTTGCGGGTGACCAGCCGCTGGGCGAACAGGCCGCCGCCGGACTGGATGTTGGTCACCAGGTGCCAGCCGCCGTACGCGTCGGCCGTGGTGTCGCGGATCGCGTGGAACAGCTTGCTGCGGTACTCCCCGGTCACGCCGGTGCCGGTGCCCATGTACTTCTCGAGGAACGGCCGCAGCTCGGGATTGTCGAAGTCCGACATCGAGGGGGCCGTGACGACCGCGCCGCCGGAGATGTCGTGCAGGTGCCGGACCATCATGTTGAAGTTCGCGGCGCCCTGGTACTTGGTGACGTTGGTGAACAGGTCGTCCGGGTAGTAGTAGCCCTCCGGCGTGGCCTTGGCGTGCACGAGCGCGGCCTCCAGGCCGGCCCGCAGCAGGGTGGCGTGGATGACCATCTCGTCGATCTTCTCCCGTACGTGGGAGACCTTCGCGGTGCCGTTCGCCTCGGCGATCAGCTGCGCGAGACCGACCAGCTCGTCCGCCTGGGTGACCATGGCCGACGCGCCGCCGAGCCGTTCCCACAGGCCGAGGGAGTGCGCGAAGACCGCCGCCTGGTCGTACTCGCCGTCGAGGAAGATCCGGTCGGTGGGCACGAAGACGTCGTCGAAGATGACCATGCTGTCCGGGATGGACTTGTGCGCGCTGACCGGGTGGTCGCGCGGGTCCCGGCCCAGCGGGTGGTACGTGGTGTTGGTGATGTGCACACCGTCGGCGTTGACCGGCACGGCGCAGGCGATGGCGTAGTCCTCCTCGCCCGGCTTCATGGTCTTGGTCGGCATCACCATCAGCTCGTGGCCCAGCGCCGCCGCGCTGATGTGCAGCTTCGCGCCGCGGATGAGCACGCCGTCCGGGCGGCGGCCGACGACGCGGACGTAGCTGTCCGGGTCCTCCTGCTTGGCCGGCGCGTTGCTCCGGTTGCCCTTGGCGTCGGTGATGCACTCGGTGACGCGGATGTCGCGGCGCAGCGCGTCCTGGACGTACGCCTCGATGCGCGGCACGTACGCACGAGCCGGGCCCTCAAGCCGGCCCATCGCGACCAGCAGCGTCATCAGCGACTGGTACGTCACGTTCGCCGCGAGGTCGAGCTCGTGCAGGATCGGGATGCGCTCGCGCAGCTCCTCCTGGCTGCGCGGGGCGATCATCACCGGGTTCACCGCGTCCGGGTCGGCGGAGTAGTACTTGTCGTAACCGGCGGCGATCGCGTGCAGCGGCGTCGCCAGCGCCGGTTCGGTCGCCAGGTCGGTGATCTGCCGGCCTTGGAAGTACACCTTCCGGCCGTCGTGCAGGGACTCGATGTACTCCTGGCCCGTCATCATCGGAATGCCACCACTCCCGCGCCACGATGTGATTGTGATGTCGATATCACATTGGGACTATGACGGCGGCCACGGTCACTGTCAAGGCGACGGTGCACCCGGCCGGCTCGCGCTTCGCGCGTGAAAAGGCCTCGACTTACCTCTACGTGAGCCCCAGCCGTCGTTGTTCCGTGCGGGTGCCGCGCCAGATCTGTGGGGCCAGCCGGGCGGCGGCCTCCGCTATGGACTGGGCGACTCGGGGCTGGTCGCCGATCCTGAGTACGCGCTGGGGGCCCGACTTCGGTTCGAGGATCACCCGGACCGCGTGCCGGTCGCCGGACTTCGGGTTGTGGATGACGTGGTCCTCGATGGACACCGCGGCCAGGTCGTCCCATGCGTAGCTGAACGACTCCTCGCCCGGATCGTCCCAGGTGAACGTCGTACGATCCATGATCACCCGGCGGTTACGCACCAGCACCGGCCCGCTGAGCACCAGTGCCAGGGCGATCAGCAGAAACGGCGTGCCCACCGCGGCCACCGCGATCCGCCCGCCGACCGACTCGTGCACCCCGCCGATCGCCGAGTACAGCGCGCTGACCCCGAAGAACCCGGCCAGCACCGCCCCGATCACGCCCTGCCGCGCCAGGCCGCGGCCGACGTCCACGGTCACCGCGGGGTCCACGCGCGGCTCCGGGATCTCCTCGGCGAGCCCGGGCGCCGTCAGCAGCGCGGCCCACGGCGCGCGGTCCACGCGCCGCCAGTCCCCCGGCGCGGCGTCGCGCAGCGCCGCCACCACCCCGGGCCGCCGCGGCAGCCGGGCCACCAGCGTCCCGGCCTCTCCGCCGGACAACCACGTCAGCCCGGGCCCGAACGTGTCCGGGTCGGCCGAGTCGGACGGATACAGGACCACGAGCAGCCCGCGCCGCGCATCGGCGGCCGGGTCGTCGTACACGCCGAGCGCGGTCACGTCGGACCACGCGATGTGGAACCCGTGGCCCTTCCTGCTGCCGTCCACCACGCCGTCCGGGCCGACGGTGAGCACCCGCGGCCACAGTAGCGAACGCCAGCCGAGCAGCCGCAGCCCGTCGACCAGGCACACCAGCGTGCCCACGATGATCGTCCCGATCCCGCCGACGATGCCGAGCAGCCCGAACGCCCCCACGAGGATCAGCCCGATGCCGGCGATCGCGAGGTTCACGGCCAGCGTGAGCTGGTCGAGCCGGGACTCCCAGCCGAGCCGTACGCGGCGTGCCATGACCGTGCAGCCTATCTGTCGGTGGTGATCCCTATGCTGGGCGGCATGGCTACGAGTGCGGACATCCTGGCCGATGGTTTCGGCCGCGTGCGAGAGAGCGTGCACCAGGCGGTCGCGGGCCTGTCCGCGGAGTCGCTGAACCTCCGCGTCGACGCGGACGCGAACTCGATCGCCTGGCTGGTGTGGCACCTCACGCGGGTGCAGGACGACCACGTGGCGGACGTCGCCGGGTGGGAGCAGGCGTGGACGGCGGGTGGCTGGCACGACCGCTTCGGCCTGTCGCTGCCCGCCGCCGACACCGGGTACGGGCACAGTTCCGCCCAGGTCGCGGCGGTCACCGTGGACTCCGCGGACCTCCTCGTCGGGTACCACGACGCGGTGTGCGAGCAGACCCTGCGCTACGTCGGCGGCCTCGCCGACGCCGACCTCGACGAGGTCATCGACGAGCACTGGAACCCGCCGGTGACGCTCGGCGTCCGGCTGGTCAGCGTGATCGCCGACGACCTCCAGCACGCGGGCCAGGCCGCGTTCATCCGGGGCATCGCCCAGCGTCGCTGAACCTCACTCCGGTACGGCCTCGCGGTGGTGCGACGCGAGGCCTTTCCGCCTGGATGCGTCAGTCCTCGGCGAAGCGGGCCGGGAAGCCGCCGGTGGCGATCGGGCCCCAGCGGTCCGGGGTGACGCGGATGATCGACTTGCCCTGCTGGATCATCGCGGCGCGGTACTCGTCCCAGTCGGGGTGCTCGCCGGAGATCACCCGGAAGTACTCGACCAGCGGTTCCACCGAGTCGGGCGCGTCGATCACCTCGGCGGTGCCGTCGATCTGCACCCACGGGCCGTTCCACTCGTCGGACAGCACGACCACGCTGACCCGCGCGTCGCGCTTGGCGTTCCGCGTCTTGGCCCGCTCGGGATAGGTGGACATCACGATCCGGCCCGACGCGTCCACCCCGCAGGTGAGCGGCGAGGCCTGCGGGCGGCCGTCGGCGCGGGTGGTGAGCAGGAGCGCGCGGTGCCGGGGCCGGACGAAGTCCAGCAGGCCGGCGCGGTCGACGGTGGTGTTGGTGGCGATGTTCGGCATGGGCGCATCGTCTCACCGGGGCGAGGGTTGACACGCCGGAGGCGGTGGCGCACGATTCGGTGCACGTAATTAACTATCTAGTTCGTAACTTCACGGTCCCCCCATTCCCCCAAGGAGTGCACCGTGACCACTGCAGAACCGACCGCGCGGCCCGGCAAGGCCGCACTCGCCGCCTGGATCGGCAGCGCGCTCGAGTACTACGACTTCTTCATCTACGGCACCGCCGCCGCGCTGATCTTCGGGAAGGTGTTCTTCCCGGAGTCCGATCCCGCGGCCGGCACGCTGCTGTCGCTGGCCACGTTCGGCGTCGGGTACGCCGCCCGGCCCGTCGGCGCGTTCATCTTCGGGCACTTCGGCGACCGCATCGGCCGCAAGCGCATCCTGTTCCTCACGCTCGTGCTGATGGGCCTGAGCACCTTCCTCGTCGGCTGCCTGCCCACGTACGGGCAGGTCGGCGTGGCCGCGCCGGCGCTGCTGGTGACGCTGCGGCTGCTCCAGGGCCTGTCCGCGTCCAGCGAGCAGGCCAGCGCGAACACGATGACGCTCGAACACGCCCCGGAGGACCGCCGCGCGTACTTCAGCAGCTTCACGCTGAACGGCACGCAGGCCGGGCAGATCCTCGCGACGCTGGCGTTCCTGCCGGTCGCCGCGCTGCCCGACGCCCAGCTGTACACCTGGGGCTGGCGGGTGCCGTTCTGGCTCAGCCTGGTCGTCGCGATCGCCGGCTACGTCATCCGGCGGCGGATGGAGGAGTCGCCGGTGTTCGTCAGGGCCGCCGCCGAGGGCACGGTCGCGCGGATGCCGCTGGCGCTGCTGTTCCGCGAGCACTGGAAGGACGTCGTACGGGTCGTCGCCGCCGCGCTGTTCGCCTCGATCAGCACGCTCGCCGGCGTGTGGGCCCTGTCCTTCGCGGTGGACACCGAGGGCCTGGACAAGTCGGCAATGCTCTGGCTGGCCGTCGTCGCCAACGTGATCGCGCTGGTCACCATCCCGCTGTGGGGACGGCTGTCGGACCGGATCGGCCGCCGCCCGGTGTTCGTGTTCGGCACGATCGGCGGCGCGGTCTGCATGGCCGGCTACCTGTGGGCCATCTCCACCGGCGGTTACCTGCTCACGTTCGTCATGGGCATCCTGCTGCTCGGCGTGGTGAGCAGCGCGGCCAACGCCATCCAGCCGTCGTTCTACGGCGAGATGTTCCGTACCAGCGTGCGCATGTCCGGCATGGCGATCGGCACGCAGATCGGGTACGCGCTGTCCGGGTTCTCCGCGACCCTCGCCGCGTGGATCGCCGGGCCGCAGGGCACCGGCTGGGGCGGCGTGGCCATCATGGCCGTCGTCCTGCTGCTCATCCCGGCGGGTGCCGCGCTCACCGCCCGCGAGACGTTCCGGGTGCCGACCGCCGAGCTTGGCCTGCGGCCCGAGCTGCGCACGGCGAGCTGAGGAGGACAGTGGACGACCCGTACCTGATCGGGCTGATCGGCCGGGGCATCGGCCCGTCGCTGAGCCCGGCGCTGCACGAGCGCGAGGCGCGGCGCCTGGGCCTGCGGCTGCGGTACCGGCTGATCGACATCGACGAGCTCGGCGTCGGCGCGGACGCCGCCGGTGACCTCGTACGGAAGGCGCGGGCGCGCGGGTACGGCGGGCTCAACGTCACTCACCCGTGCAAGCAGACCGTGGTGCCCGCGCTGGACGAGCTGTCGCCGGTGGCCGCCGAGCTGGGCGCGGTCAACACGGTCACGTTCGACGGGACGCGGGCGGTCGGCCACAACACCGACGTCACCGGTTTCGGCCGGGCGTTCGCCCGCGGGCTGCCCGGGGCGCGGCTGCGCACGGTGGTCCAGCTCGGCGCGGGCGGCGCGGGCGCGGCCGTCGCGCACGCCACGCTGGAGCTGGGCGCGGCGCGGCTGATCGTCATCGACGCGGTGCCGGCGCGCGCGGCCGCGCTGGCGTCCGGGCTGAACCGGCGGTTCGGGGCCGGGCGGGCGGAGGCCGGCGAGCCGTCCGGGCTCGCGGCGGCGCTGGCGGACGCGGACGGCCTGGTGCACGCGACGCCGACCGGCATGGCCGAGCACCCCGGGCTGCCGCTGCCCGCCGCGCTGCTGCGCACGGACCTGTGGGTGGCCGAGGTCGTGTACCGGCCGCTGGAGACCGAGCTGCTGCGCACCGCCCGCGCCGCCGGCTGCCGCACGCTGGACGGCGGCGGCATGGTCGTGTACCAGGCCGCCGACGCGTTCCGGCTGTTCACCGGGGTCGAGCCGGACCCGGACCGGATGCTCGGCCACTTCACCGACCTGATCGCTTCGGGGGTGTGACATGCGTACGTCCATCGCCACCGTCTCGCTGTCCGGCACGCTGGCCGAGAAGCTGGACGCGGCCGCCGCCGCGGGCTTCGACGGCGTCGAGATCTTCGAGAACGACCTGGTCGCCAGCCCGCTGTCGCCCGAGGAGGTACGGGACCGGGCGGCGGCCGCGGGGCTGACGCTGGACCTGTACCAGCCGCTGCGGGACTTCGAGGGCGCGCCGCCGGAGCGGTTCGCCGCGAACCTGCGGCGGGCCGAGCACAAGCTGCGGCTGATGGCCCGGCTGGGCATCTCGTGCGTGCTGGTCTGCTCGTCGGTGGCCGCGGACACGGTCGCCGATGACGACCTGGCCGCCGAGCAGCTCCGTACGCTGGCCGGCCGTGCCGCCGCGTACGGGATGACGGTGGCGTACGAGGCGCTGGCCTGGGGGCGGCACGTCGATGACTACCGGCACGCGTGGCGGATCGTCGCGGCGGCCGACCACCCGGCGCTGGGCGTGTGCCTGGACAGCTTCCACATCCTGTCGCGCGGCGCGGACCCGGCGGCGATCGCGGACATCCCCGGGGAGAAGATCTTCTTCGTGCAGCTGGCCGACGCGCCGCGGCTGCCGATGGGCGTCCTGCACTGGAGCCGGCACCACCGCTGCTTCCCCGGTCAGGGCGACTTCGACGTGGCCGGTCTCCTCGGGTACGTACGGCGGGCCGGGTACGCCGGGCCGCTGTCCCTGGAGATCTTCAACGACGAGTTCCGGCAGGCGGACGCGCGGCGTACGGCGGTGGACGGCCGCCGCTCGCTGCTGGTCCTGGAGGAGGCCGCGGACGGCGCGCCGCTGCCGCCGGTCGCGCCGCCGGAGGGGTACGCCTTCGCCGAGTTGTCCACCCCGGACACGGCCGCCCCGGCCCGCCTGCTCACCGCCCTCGGCTTCACCCGCACCGGCGTCCACCCCGGCAAGCCGGTGGAGCTCTGGGAGGCCGGACGCGCCCGGATCCTGCTGAACACCGGCGCCGTCGACGGCGTCGCGACCCCCGGCGACTCCACGCCGCCCGGCCTGCCCGCGGGCGGCGCGCCCGACGTGGCCGCGCTGGGCCTGGAGATCGCCGAGCCGGACGCGGCGGTGGAGCGGGCCCGCGCGCTGCTCTCCCCGGTACTGCCGCGGCGCCGCGCGGCCCGGGACGTGCCGCTGCGCGCGGTGGCCGCGCCGGACGGTACCGCGCTGTTCTTCTGCCGTACGCGCGCGCCCGGCGCGCCGAGCTGGACCGACGACTTCACCGGCGTGCTGGACGACGCGGACGCCCCGGAGCCGCCCGCGCCCGCGGGCATCACCGCGATCGACCACGTCGCGCTGGCCCAGCCGAGCCACCGGTTCGACACCGCCGTGCTGTTCCACCGCGGCGTCCTCGGCCTGCGCCCGGCCGAGCCGTACGATGTGCCCGACCCGTACGGCCTGCTGCGCAGCCGCGCGATGGCCACTCCGGACGGCGCCCTGCGCCTGGTGCTCAACGAGTCGCACGTCGGCGGCCCGGCCCAGCCGAACCGCCAGCACGTGGCCCTGGCCAGCGACGACATCGAGCTCACCGCGCGCCGCCTGCGCGCCGCCGGCCTCGCCCTGCCGATCCCGGACAACTACTACGACGACCTGGAGGCCCGGTACGACCTGGGCCCGGACCGCCACCGCCGGCTCCGCGAACTCGGCCTGCTCTACGACCGCGACGGCGACGGCGAGTTCCTGCACCTCTACACGGTCCCGGCCGGCCACGTGCTGATCGAGGTCGTGCAGCGCCTCGGCGGGTACCGAGGCTACGGCATGGGCAACGCATCGGTGCGGCTGGCCGCGCAGCGGAACGTAGGATGAGCGCCATCCGGCCCCGATGTGGAGACGCATGAGCCCACGCCCCGCACCGTCCGGCGAGCGGACGCGCGACCCCGCGCGCACCCGGGCGGAGATCCTCGACGTCGCCCGGCGCGAGTTCGCGCGGAACGGCTACGCCGGCGCCCGGGTCGACGAGATCGCCGCGCTCACCCGTACGACCAAGCGGATGATCTACTACTACTTCGGCGGCAAGCAGGACCTGTACATCGCGGTCCTTGAGCAGGTGTACGCCGAGGTCCGCGCGGCCGAGGCGACCATCGACGTGGCCCACCTCGCCCCCGCCCAGGCCATCCGCACCCTCGCCGAGCTGACCTTCGACCACCATGAGGCGCATCCGGACTTCATCAAGCTGGTCAGCATCGAGAACATCCACCGCGCCGAGTACCTCCGCCGCTCCGAGGCGCTGGCCAACCTCGGCGCCCCGGTCATCGACCTGATCTCCCGCATCCTGGCGGCGGGCCGGGCGAGCGGCGAGTTCACCGCCGACGCCGACGCGCTGGACGTGCACATGCTGATCAGCGCGTTCTGCGTGTTCCGCATCGCCAACCAGCACACCTTCGGCGCACTGTTCGACCGCGACCTCACCGCGGCGGAGCACCGCGCCCGGCACCGGAAGATGGTCGGCGACCTGATCGTGGCGTACCTGACCGGCACCTGAAATCCCCCGCGCGGGGCTTAAGGGGTGACCTTCGGTCCTCCGCGCGACCGGGCGCGCGCGGTTCCATCGGGGCATGACAGCAGAAGGCAGGACCAAAGCGACGCGCCTGCACCGGTTCGACCGCTGGCTGTACGCGGGCGGGCGGCCCAACCGCACGGGACGCCTGATGAACCGGCTCGCGGTGGTGCAGTTCGCCGCCGGGATCGGCCGCCGGAACTGGGTGACGCTGGAGGTGCCCGGCCGGGTCACCGGCCGGATCATCGCCGTCCCCGTCGTCATGGCCGACCACGACGGCGCCCGGCATCTCGTCTCGATGCTCGGCGGCGAGGCCAACTGGGTGCGCAACGTCCGCGCGGCGGAGGGCCGGGCGGTACTGCGGCTGAACCTCCGGCTGCGGGTGGCCGTCCAGCTCGTCGAGGTGGAGCCGGCCGAGCGCGCGCCGATCATCAAGCGCTACCTGGCGCTGGCGCCCGGCGCGCGGGCGCACATCCCGGTCGAGCCGGACGCCCCGCTGGAGGAGTTCGAGAAGATCGCCGCGGACGTGCCGGTCTTCCGGATCACCCGGCCAGCCTCCGCAGCAAAGGCGTGACGCGGTAGCCGACGAGCTGGCGCATCACCAGCGCGGTGTTCGTCCGCTCCACGCCGGGGATGGCCAGGATCCGCCCGGCCACCCGGTACAGGTCGTCCCCGTCCGCGGCGACGACCTGGACGAGCAGGTCGTCCCGGCCGCTGACGCCGTGCACGGCGAGCACCTCAGGTACGGCCTCAAGCGCGGCCGCGACCTCGTCGAGGCGGCGCTGGGTCACCTGCGTCGTGACGAACGCGGTCAGCGGGTAGCCGAGCGACGCGGGCGTGACGCGGTGCTCGAACGCGCCGAGCTCGTCCTCGATCCGGCCGAGCCGGGCCTGGACGGTGTTACGGGACAGGCCGACCCGGTCGGCGAGCGCGATCGTGGTGGCGCGCGGCCGCTCGTTCAGCGCGAGGAGGACGCGGGCGTCGGTGGCGTCGAGGCGGTTCTGGCTGGGCACGGTGCTCAACTTCCTGTGGGGTACCGGACGCGATACCGGGCAATCTGCACGGTTCTCCGTCGAAGTATTGTGCAAACGCCGCGCTCATGGTGAAGTCCGGGGCATTATGACCAGCACAACCGTCCTAGCCGAGATCGACCGGCGCGTGCTGTGGCTGTCCACGGCGATCGTGCACCACGCCAACCGGGTACGGCCGAACCCGTCCGGGCTGAAGGTCGGCGGCCATCAGGCGTCGTGCGCGTCGATGACGTCGATCATGACCGCACTATGGTTCGGGCACCTGCGCCCGGAGGACCGCGTGTCGGTGAAGCCGCACGCCTCGCCCGTCCTGCACGCCGTCAACCACCTGCTCGGCGAGCTGGACCCGGCGTACCTGGAGACGCTGCGCGAGTTCGGCGGGCTGCAGAGCTACCCGAGCCGGGCCAAGGACCCCGACCCGGTGGACTACTCGACGGGGTCGGTCGGCATCGGGGCCACCGCGCCGATCTGGGGCGCGCTGGCCCGGCGGTACGTGCGGACGACGATCGGCACGGGCGGCACCGGGCGGCAGTACTCCCTGGTCGGCGACGCCGAGCTGGACGAGGGCGCGGTGTGGGAGGCGGTCCTCGACCCGTACGTGGCCGAGCTGGGCGAGCTCGTGTGGATCGTCGACCTGAACCGGCAGTCGCTGGACCGGGTGGTGCCGGGCATCGCGGCCGGGCGGCTGTCGGCCATGTTCGAGGCGGCCGGGTGGCAGGTGCTCACGCTGAAGTACGGACATCTGCTTGAGCGGCTGTTCGGCGAGCCGGGCGGCGCGGAGCTGCGGGCGCGCATCGACGACATGCCGAACCCGGAGTACCAGCGGCTGCTCCGGTGCACCGCGGCGGAGCTGCGCGACCGGCTGCCCGGGGACGGGCCGGGGCGGGAGGCGGTCGCCGGCCTGGTGGCCACGCTGGACGACGCGACGCTCACCGCGGCGATCCGCAACCTCGGCGGGCACGACCTGGACGCGCTGGACCAGGCACTGTCCGCCATCGACGACGCGCGGCCGACGGTGATCTTCGCGTACACGGTGAAGGGTCACGGGCTGCCCGTCGAGGGCCATCCGCAGAACCACTCCTCGCTCCTCACGGACGCGCAGCTGCGCGAGCTGGCCGCCGCGCTGGGCACCGACGCCGACGACCCGTGGCGCCCGCTCGACCCGGACGGCGCGGCCGCGCGGTGCTGCGCGCGTACGGCCGAACGGCTCCGCCGCGAGCCCGCGCCCGCCGTCGCGCCGCCCAAGCTGCCCGCGGACATCGGCCGTACGCCCACCGGCACGTCCACCACGCAGGCCGCGCTGGGCCGGGTGCTGCTCGACCTGACGCGGGAGGCGCCCGAAGCGGCGCACCGGGTGGTGACGATCAGCCCCGACGTCAGCTCCACGACCAACCTGGGCGGCTGGGTGAACAAGGTCGGCGTGTGGTCGCCGGCCGAGCGGCGCGACTGGTTCGCCGACGACGCCGAGACCATCCTGCACTGGCGCGAGCGGCCCACCGGGCAGCACGTCGAGCTGGGCATCGCGGAGACCAACCTGGTCGGGCTGCTCGGCGAGATGGGCACCACGTGGAGCCGGTGGGGCGAGCCGCTGCTGCCGATCGGCGTGCTGTACGACCCGTTCGTGGCGCGGGCGCTCGAACCGTGGTCGTTCGGGATCTACGCGGGCGGGCAGTCGATCCTGGTCGGCACGCCGTCCGGGGTGAGCCTGGCGCCCGAGGGCGGCGCGCACCAGTCGATCACCACGCCGTCGATCGGTCTTGAGCAGCCCGGGTGCGTGACGTACGAGCCGGCGTTCGCGATCGACGTCGAGTGGTGCCTGCTGTCGGCGCTGTCCCGGCTCGGGCGGCCGGACGGGACGTCGGCGTACTTCCGGCTGTCCACGCGTCCGGTCGACCAGAAGCTGGCCGCGGTGCCGTCGGACCCCGCGGCCCGCGAGCGGCGGCGGCGCCAGGCGGTGGCGGGCGCGTACGCGCTGCGGCGGCACCCCCGCCCGCGCGTCACGCTGGCCGCGATGGGCGCGGTCGTCCCCCAGGCCCTGTCCGCCGCGGACCGCCTGGACGCGATGGGCCTCGGCACGGACGTCATCTGCGTAACCAGCCCCGACCTGCTCTACCGCGCATTGCGCGCCCGCCAAGGCCGCGACGAGTCCCCCGACTGGATCCTCGACCAGGCCTTCCCAACAGACCGCGCCACTCCCCTGGTAACGGTCCTGGACGGCCACCCCCACACCCTCACGTTCCTGTCCACCATCAACCAGGTCCCGACCCTCTCTTTGGGCGTAACCCAGTACGGCCAGTCCGGCTCCCTGGAGGCCGTCCACCGCCACCACAAAATCGACGAGGAGTCCATCGTGGAAGCGGCACTGGACATCACGACGTAGCAATCCCCAGCCCGAAGCCCCCGCTCCGCGAAACCCACACCGCACAAGCCCACGCCCTGCGCCCTCGCGCTCCGCGCTCCCGCGCGAAAAGGCCTCGCTTCGCGAGACTCATTTATTGCGCGTGCGGCCGCCGTGGCTGGCTGGGCGCCGTTTGCGAAGTGCGGGCAGGATGGGAGTTCGCAGGTCGGTGCAGATTGTTGGCACCGGGCGTTGTGGCACAGCCAGGATTCCGAGCGTCGCATGCGGCGGGCGTACGCGTTGGGCGCGGCGTTGACTCGCTCTGCTTCGGGCGCCAGCCTCGTGACCTCGCCCTGAACCCTGCCCGGGCCTGGGACGCAGTGAATCCGTCGTGCGTGACGCGGCCTTCTCATTCCCGCCGCAGGCGACGCTCGGCACCCTGGCTGTACCACGACGCCCCGTACAAGCGTCCGTACGGACAAAGGCCTCGCTTCGCGAGACTCATTTTTGGCGCGTGCGGCCGCCGTGCCTGGTTGCGGCTTTGGTGCGAAGTGCGGCCAGGAGCGGGGCGGGTGGCGCTTGGTGGTCGCCGTGCTTACCAGCGGTACCAGCGGCGCCTGGGGCCTGTGTGGGGGGTTGTGCGGAAGACGAAGCCCAGGAGCCAGATGACCAGGAGCACCAAGGCGGCGATCCATAGGGCCTTGAGCAGGAAGCCCAGGCCGCCTAGGAGTAGGACGAGAACGAGAACTGCGATGAGTACGGGCATGGGGGCGCCCTCCTTCCGGCGTACGACTACCCGGAGCGGGACCGGGTAGTCCGCGCTACATGGTGAAGATCGACCTGCGGGTCAACGGGGAGTCGCGGGCGGTGGACGTCGATCCGCGTACGTCCCTGCTGGATCTGCTGCGTGAACGGCTCGGGCTCACCGGTGCGAAGAAGGGCTGCGACCACGGCCAGTGCGGCGCGTGCACCGTCCTGATCGACGGGCGGCGGGCGAACGCCTGCCTGGCGCTCGCGGTCGCCCAGGACGGGGCGGAGGTCACCACCGTCGAGGGGCTGGCGGACGGGGACGCGCTGCACCCGGTCCAGGACGCCTTCCTCGACCGGGACGCCTTCCAGTGCGGCTACTGCACGCCGGGGCAGCTCTGCTCCGCCGTCGGGATGCTCGCCGAGCACGGCCCGAGCGCGGTCACCGGCGACCTCGAACACGACCCCGAGCTGACCGACGCCGAGATCCGGGAGCGGATGAGCGGGAACCTGTGCCGCTGCGGCGCGTACGTGAACATCGTGGCGGCCGTACGGGAGGTGGTCGCATGAGGCCCTTCACCTACGCCCGGGCCGCGGACACCGCCGACGCCGTGCGCAACGCCGGACCGGGCACCATGTACCTCGGCGGCGGCACCAACCTGGTCGACCTGATGCGGCTCGGCGTGGCCGAACCCGCGCACCTCGTGGACGTCAGCCGCCTGGCGCACGACACCATCGAGGAGACGAGCACCGGCCTGCGCATCGGCGCGGCGGTACGCAACAGCGACCTGGCCGCGCACCCGGTCGTACGCAGCCGGTACCCGATGCTGGCCCGCGCCGTCCTCACGGGCGCGTCCGCGCAGGTCCGCAACGTGGCCACGGTCGGCGGCAACCTGCTCCAGCGCACCCGCTGCCCGTACTTCCAGGACGTCTCCAAGCCGTGCAACAAGCGCCGCCCCGGCTCGGGCTGCCCGGCCGTCGAGGGCGACCACGCGAACCTGGCGGTGCTCGGCCACTCCGAGCACTGCGTGGCCACGCACCCGTCCGACATGGCCGTCGCGCTCGCCGCGCTCGGCGCGACCGTGCACGTCAGCGGGCCGGACGGGGACCGCACCGTACCGATGCCCGGCCTGCACCGGCTGCCCGCCGACCGCCCGGCGGAGGACACCGTACTGGCGGCCGGCGAGCTGATCACCGCCGTCGAGCTGCCCGCGCCGCCCGCCGGGCGGTCGGCGTACCGGAAGGTACGGGAGCGGGCGTCGTTCGCGTTCGCGCTGGTCTCCGTGGCCGCGGCGCTGGACGTCGGGGAGGACGGCGTGGTCCGTGACTGCCGGCTCGCGCTCGGCGGCGTCGCGCACGCGCCCTGGCGGGCGATGTACGCCGAGGAGGCACTGCGCGGCGCCCCGGCCGACCGCGACACCTTCACCGGCGCCGCCGACCTCGAACTCGCCGAGGCCCGGCCGCTGCCGCGCAACGCGTACAAGGTCCCGCTGGCCCGCCACCTGATCGTGCACACACTCCAGGAGCTCATGCCATGACCCGCGTTGAGGGCCGCGACAAGGTCACCGGCCGGGCGAGGTACGCCTTCGAGCACACCCCGGACGGCGTCGCGTACGCGCACCTCGTCACCGCCACGATCGCCCGCGGGCGGGTGACCGCGATCGACGCCGACGGCGCCCGCGCGCTACCCGGTGTGCTCGACGTGCTGTCCGCGGAGAACGCCCCGGAGACCGGCACGGACCAGCCCGAGCTGGCCGTGTTCCAGTCCCGCGACGTCGCCTACCGCGGCCAGATCGTCGCCGCGGTGATCGCCGAGACGCCCGAGGCCGCACGGCAGGGCGCGGAGGCCGTGCACGTCGGCTACGAGCACGCCGCGCACGACGTACGCCTGCGCCCGGACCACCCCGGCCTGTACCAGCCGGAGAAGGTCAACCCGTCCTATGACGCCGCCACCTCCCAGGGCGACGTCGACCGCGCGCTCGGCGACGCGGCGGTCGGCGTCGACGTCACGTACACGACGCCGGCGCTGCACAACAACCCGATGGAGCCGCACGCCGCGGTCGCGGAGTGGGACGGCGACCGGCTGACCGTGTACGACTCCACCCAGGGCGCGTCGGCCGCCCAGGCGACGATCGCCCAGGTGCTGCGCCTGCCGGCCGACGACGTACGGGTGATCTCGCCGCACGTCGGCGGCGGCTTCGGGTCGAAGGGCACCGTACGTCCGCACGCGATCGTCGCCGCGCTGGCCGCGCGGGTGGCCGGGCGGCCGGTGAAGGTCGCGGTTACCCGGCAGCAGATGTTCGACGTGACCGGTTACCGTACGCCGACCATCCAGCGGCTCCGGCTGGGCGCGGACGCCGACGGCCGGCTCACCGCGGTCGAGCACGACGTCGTCGAGCAGTCGTCCACGCTGGTGGAGTTCGCCGAGCAGACCGCCACGCCGACCCGGATGATGTACGCCTCGCCCACCCGCCGCACCCGGCACCGGCTGGCCCGCCTCGACGTGGCGACGCCGTCGTGGATGCGCGCGCCCGGGGAGTGCCCCGGGATGTACGCGCTGGAGTCCGCGATGGACGAGCTCGCGGCCGCGCTCGGGCTCGACCCGATCGAGCTGCGGGTGCGCAACGAACCGGACGTCGACCCGGAGACCGGGCTGCCGTTCAGCTCCCGGAACCTGGTGGCGTGCCTGCGCGAGGGCGCGCGGCGGTTCGGCTGGGACGACCGGGCGCCGATGCCCGGCCTGCGCCGCGACGGGCCGTGGCTGGTCGGCATGGGCGTCGCGGCGTCCACGTACCCGGCGCGGCGGCGTCCGTCGCAGGCCACGGCCACCGCCGAGGACGGCGGCTACGTCGTACGGATCGCCGCCGCGGACATCGGCACCGGCGCGCGGACCGCGCTGACCCGCATCGCCGCGGAGACACTGGGCGTCGAGCCGGACCGGGTGCGCGTGGAGATCGGCGACAGCGCCCTGCCGCAGGCGTCGCTGGCCGGCGGGTCGATGGGCACCGCGTCGTGGGGCTCGGCGGTGGTCCGGGCGTGCGAGCACCTGGCGAAGAACGGCGGCGTCGGGGTGGCCGACACCGCGGCGGAGATCGAGGGCGAGTCCCGCTTCGCCCGGCACGCGTTCGGCGCCCAGTTCGCCGAGGTACGGGTGGACCCCGGCACCGGCGAGGTACGGGTGTCCCGGCTGCTCGGCGTGTTCGCGGCCGGCCGGATCATCGACCCGGTCCTGGCCCGCTCGCAGTTCATCGGCGGGATGACCATGGGCTTGGGCATGGCCCTGATGGAGGAGACCGCCACGGACGAGGCCTTCGGCGGCTGGGTCGGCCGGGACCTGGCGCAGTACCACGTACCGGCCTGCGCGGACGTCGAGGACGTGGACGCGGTCTGGCTCGACGAGCCCGACCCGTACCTGAACCCGATGGGCTCCAAGGGCATCGGCGAAATCGGCATCGTCGGAACGGCCGCGGCCATCGGAAACGCCGTACACCACGCAACCGGGCGCCGCTTCCGCGAACTACCGATCACCCCGAGCAAGATCGTGGGATAGCTCCAGCCCCGCGCTTCGCGCGTGAAAAGGCCTCGCTCCGCGAGACTGATCTATTTGCGCAGTGGGTCGCCGTGGGTGGCTGGTCGCCGTTTGCGCGGCACAGCTTGGATGCCCGCCGCAGGCGACGCTTTGAATCCTGGCGGTACCTCGACGGCGTGGCCAACAATCTCGCCTTGTGCAGATTCCAGGCACGGGTGCGTTGTTGTACTTCCAGGGTTCAAGGCGTCGCCTGCGGCGGGCATCACACCCCCGCGCGGGGTAGCGCGAAGCGCGTGATCTTCCGCTCGGCGCCCTGGCTGTACCACGACGCCCCCGTGCCAGGAATCTGCACAGGA
>Ga0164243_10002881_pt1 | contig 27894 bp, 14 predicted proteins | sample OricompcompostOP_FD_108781 | JGI IMG/M metagenome (GOLD analysis project Ga0164243, IMG submission 108781) | Organic Plus compost microbial communities from Emeryville, California, USA - Original compost - Organic plus compost (OP) | ecosystem: Engineered > Solid waste > Mixed feedstock >...
ATCATTCCTTTGGCTGATAATCCCTTTGTGATAAAGTCCAATCCCCAGTCCAGCGCGAACGACGAGTTCAGCATGTTGGTTGTTTCCTGCCGGTAACCGCGACGGTTGATTTCTCCGTATGTATTTCGATCTTGACCCGATTGTGCGATGATCTCATTTTCAGGAACTCCATATCCGGCAACCGTCACTGGCCCCGGATCTGTAGGAGGTGTTCCCCAAGTGTAGGCAATCATGTTTTGCACCATACCCGCAACACTACCGCCGAATAAGTCGATCGTTTGCGGTGTATTCATTTTTTCCAGATATGTGGCAATATTCAACGATGCCTTTAAGTTTTTGGCGATGCTATAATCGATGTTACCGCGGAAATTATAGCGATCCATTTTATAGCTCGGATCGTAACCGAGGAAACTTTCAGGTTCTGTTTTGAAGTTCCCGCCTTGCCCGATGTATCCTGCATTCAGGAAATAAGTGAACCGCTCGCCTCCGCCATTGAAATTAGCGTTGGCTCGGGTTTGCGGGGCCCAATCGCGGAAGTAATCGTGAAATACGTCGCGATCGGGATAAAATATGGGATCCTCCCCGCTCCTGTATTTATCGATCATGTATTGGGTAAAAGGCATTTGATCTTCCGTCGCGTCAGGATTGGAATTCAGGAATGCCTGGTTTCGCAATTCAGCAAATTCCCAAGAGTGGATGCGATCTGCTTGGGACAAAAAGCGTTGGATACTATGATCTACCGAGACGTTTAACTCCGATTTGCCTGCTTCACCCCGGCGCGTGGTGATCATGATGACACCATTGGCACCACGGACTCCGAATACCGCAGTTGCAGATGCATCTTTCAAAATACTGATGGATTCTACTTCACTGGGATCTATTTTACTGATGTTATCACGTGGGATACCATCAATTAGAATCAAAGGGGAGTTGTCGTTCAGGGTTCCCAATCCACGGAGGTATAGATTGACCATGTCATTTCCCGGTTGTCCTGAAGATTGCAGTCCTACCAATCCGGGTAACCGACCGGCCAATGAGGTGGATAAATTGGCAGATGCGCTATGCTTTAAATCTTTGGTATCGATGGTTGAAATGGCGGCTGTTACGGAAACCTTCTTTTGTACACCATAACCTACAACCACTACTTCGTCCAGACCAAAGTTTTCGGATTCTAATGTGACTTCAATAAACTTTGCATCGCGGACGGGGATTTCCTGCCCTAAATAACCCACCAAGCGAAACGTCAGCGTATCGCCAATGCTTATTCCCGTCAGCGAGAATATACCGTCTGTATTTGACGATGCGGCGGCACGCTTATTTTTAACACTGACTGTTACACCAGCCAATGGGCCGTCAGCATCTTTCACTCTTCCGCTTATATCCAGTCCCTGTTGCGCATTTAAGGCAATTGGTGTGGAAGCTAAGGCGAAAACAAGCGTACATAACAGCCACGAATTTTTTAAATTTCGGAAGCGTTTAGACATAATTTGCAATTAATTGGATAAATAATCTAGTTCATACTTGGTTTCCATTGCGGATTTCTCTCCGTTAAGGGGTTATCGCATTTGAATAATGCCTATTTATCAAAATCTGAACTTTAATAAAGGCTATTAATAAGAAGAAATGTCTCCAGTGTGTCGGTCCCTCGGCCAACGATGGTTGACGTTTAACTAATAGTCAATGATACTTAACGGGCGTCCACTATACTTTTTCATAACATGTAAAGCTGGGGTCATATAATATTGGTTTTACAATTACACAAAAATAGTGACGAATCTTCTTCCGGCAACCCGATCCATACCGTAGTGACCTGTGCTGTCCTGTTATAAATATAGGCCGTTAACCGCATAACAAGTTAAATAGTGGAGTAAAACCCAAAAAAATAGCGTCTTTCAAATTTCTCAGGATAGTGCGGGTTGCGGGCTGTCGTTGTCGTCATTACTTTTGTTTCACTACCAAGTAAAACAGATTTTAGATGCAATTTGCTAACGGTATCACATCTATGATTTTCGGTTGCATTTACTTTTAAGAAAAAAAGTATCTTATAAACAGCAATATCGTTAACCAATTTTTAATGTCTGGGATGATTGTGAGTGTGTTTTTTATCATTTATTGCCGCTTTTATCTATTGTTCAATAGAAATTCTCCTGCTTCAATTATTGTATTGCAATTGTTGGTAATCTAACAGTATGAGATGTTCGCCAAGATATTAGATTGAAATTGCTAACCAAAATAGGGGATCTATGGAAAATGTGGAAAATCGGGTAGCAACGGAAATGTTCCAAATGTTTAACAGCACGTTGTCACAGTGGGTCGAATTCACCTTAAAAAATAATTCTAACGTTTAAATTATGAGAACAAAGAAAGCATACATGCAAATGGGGACGGTGGTCGTGACGTTGCTCGCACTCATAAGTTTCAACTTTATCAGTTACGCTCAGGAACAGATTACGGTGAACGGTACGGTGCTGGATTCATTGGACAACAGTCCGCTTCAGGGCGTAACTGTCAGTGTTCAAGGATCGGCTACCAGTACCAAAACCAATGAGGAGGGCGAATTTAGTATCAGTGTACCGCGTGACGCAACGTTAGTTTTTGCTTATTTGGGATACAATACTGTTCAAAGGACGTTACAGGGTGAGAACCACATCGATGTTCGGCTGAGCTCAGTGATACAGGGCCTAGATGAAGTAGTGGTGGTAGGGTATGGGCAGCAGAAAAAGATATCCGTAACCGGCGCGGTTTCGAGTGTGGGTAACAAAGAACTGCGCAAAAGTTCGTCTGCGAGCTTAGCGGTAGCATTGGCAGGAAAACTGCCGGGGTTGGCGTCCTTGCAGCGGGGAGGTGGGCAACCGGGACGTGACGATGCGACGATGTTTTTAAGGGGGGCAGCGACGACCAATGGTCAATCGCCGCTGATCTTGATTGACGGGGTACCAAGGGATAATATCCGCACATTGGATGCCAATGAAGTGGAATCGGTAACGGTGTTGAAGGATGCGTCCGCAACGGCCGTGTTCGGGGTTAGGGGAGCCAATGGTGTCATTCTCGTTACGACACGGAGAGGACAGGAGGGGAAGATGGAACTTAATGTAAGCCTCGATCAAAGTTATACGTCGCTGACCCGGGAACCCGAACGCCTGCATTCTTGGGACTATATGGCATTGCGCAATGAAGCAGCGAAAAACGACGGTGTTGAAACCCCTCCGTTCAGCCAGGAAGTAATTGACCGCTATGTCAATCCCCTGGCAGGGTTGGATCCCAATGATCCGGATTATGCGCAACAGGCCCGCATCCGGGAGTATATGTATCCCGATCACGACTATTATCGGATGTTTATTTCGAAATATACGCCTCAAACGCGGCTGAATGTCAACGCCGTTGGCGGTACCGATAAGGTCAGCTATTTCGTAAATGGCGCATTGCTCCGGCAGGGCGGGAATCTGAATACCGAACCGAAGTCGGTGTTGGGCTACGATCCGTCCTCCTGGTTGGAACGCTATAATTTCAGGGCGAACCTTGACTATAATGTCAGCTCGTCTGTGAAAGCATTCCTGAATATCGGTAGCTACATCGAGAAGGTTAACATGCCTTCAGCGGGGTTATATGGCGGGGATACCAATTGGATGATACGGGATTTAATCTATCAAGCCCAGTCCGTTTTGCCTATTACGCCCGGCCCCGTAACCATTGATGGATTCGGTGTAGCGCCGGGGCAGGTGGTGGATCCGGGATATATGGACCGTTCGGCGTTTGAAATCATCAATCGGATGGGGTACCGGAATGAAGTGCGATCAAACTTGAATGCCTCATTGGGAGTAGATGTTTCGCTTGAAAAAATTACCCCGGGATTGAGTATCCGGGGTATGGTTTCGTACGATTCCCGTGCAACGACGGCCATGCAGGGCTACAAAACCGAGCGGTTGTATTTGGCTGAAGTCAATCCGGAGACCAACGCGATGAGTTATGCCGTTAAGCGCTCGGATGAGACATTGCTTAGCTTGGAAAAGGGAGCAGATTCGCGGTACAATATCAACTTGCAGGGATCTATAAATTATGCCCGTACGTTTGCCGATAAACATGAAGTGGGCGGGATGATCCTTGCCCAACGGGATTATTGGGAGTCGACCGTTGGGGAAATTCCCTTTAATGTAATTGGCGTAGCGGGTAGGATTACGTATGGATACGACAACCGCTACTTAGCAGAATTCAACATGGGCTATAATGGCTCGGAGCAGTTTGCGCCGAGTCGCCGGTTCGGTTTCTTCCCGGCTGCATCCGTGGGGTGGGTAGTTACGAATGAACATTTTATGCCGGAAAGCAATGTGCTTTCCAACTTGAAGTTGAGAGCTTCCTATGGAAAGGTAGGCAACGACCGGATCGGAGATATCCGCTTCCTGTATCAGTCTGATATTACGATCGGTGAAGGGCCGTTGGGTAGTTTAGGAAGAGGACAGGGTATCAATCAGGGATTGCTGGGGAATCCGAACATCACCTGGGAAGTGGCGGAGAAACAAAATTATGGGGTGGATATGGGGCTGTTCAATGCGGTGAATATTGCCTTCGATTATTTCATCGAGGATCGCAGTGATATTTTGATTAGGCGGCAGTCTGTGCCTGAGTTTCAGGGAGTACCGCTCGATAACGTGCCCCGTTTCAACATGGGAGTCGTCCAAAACAAAGGATTCGAAGTTGAACTCAATTATAACAAAACAATTAACGATAAGCTGAACCTGACGTTTACGGGCAACTACGGGCAGAATGCCAATGTGGTTAAATTCATGGACGAACCCTCCCGGGATGAAGATTATGTCCATCGGTATCGTAGCACGGGGTATGCGCTTAACCAGAATTGGGGATACAAGATCGACTACAGCAACGGCAATGGGATGTTTAATTCACAGGAGGAATTGGACGCATACATGGCCACCACTTCCTATGGTTTTGGTGTTCCAAGGGTGGGCGATTTCAAATACATCGATGTGAACAAGGATGGCGTGGTTGACGACCGCGATCAGGTACCTATCCATTACAGTTCCATTCCGGGTATTGTATATGGTTTCGGACTGTCGGTGGGGTATTCAGGTTTCGAATTATCGGCTTTTTTCCAGGGGGTTGGGAAGTATTCCGCCATGTGGGATGCCAGCCAGGGCGTCTATGAGTATACCTATCAAGGTACCTATTTCGGTTACCATAGGAATGCCTGGACACCTGAGCGCTATGCAAACGGCGATAAAATAACATACCCCGCCTTGAGTACGCACAACACAACAAACCACGTAGCGAATGATTTTTTCATCATGGACCGTTCTTACCTGCGTCTCCGAAACATTGAACTCGCCTATACAGTGCCATCTGATGTGTTTAAAAGAATCGGAATAAATACCCTGCGTATCTATGTGGGCGGACAAAATCTTTTCTTGTGGGATAAGTTACCGATGGACCATTTGGATCCGGAAAATATAGATCCGATCGGGTATCCGGTGACCAAGATGATAAATTTCGGGTTAAATGCAACTTTTTAATTGGGAGAGAAAATGATACAGCAAATTAAAAAATACGTAGCATGGGGTATGGTGTGTCTACCGCTTTTGAGTGTTTCGATCTCCTGTAAAAAGGCGTTGGACATGGCACCTGACGGCCGGTTGACATACGATGAAATATTCGCTGAAAACGACAAAGTCGGGGCATTCTTGAATTCCTGCTATACGTATATGCCTGCGAAAGGGGCGCGCTACTTCTTTTGGAGCCGGGGGCCGGTCGAGTGGAGCGACGAAGCCTGGGACACAGATGCCGAATCGGAATCCGGACTGATGTCGGGCCGGCTTTATAACGGCGACGCGTCTGCCGCGAATCACCCGGCGGTCAATGTCAGTGAAGATAGCGGAAATGGAAATTATTGGGGACGTTACTGGGCAGGTATACGCAACAGTACCGTGTTTATCAACCGTATTGACAGTGCGGTGGTAGACAACGAGTCGGATCGCAAACGGTGGAAGGCGGAAGCGCATTTATTGCGTGCGTATTATTACCACGAACTGCTCAAATGGTACGGCGCGGTTTTACCCATTGTTCGGGAACCTTATGACTTCGATGCGGATTTTTCGCAAGTGCAGAAAGCCAGTTATTACGAAGTGACAAAATTTATCATGGAAGACTGCGATGCTGCCCTGGCTACGGACGAGCTGCCCTGGCGGATTACATCCGACGGAGAAGCTTACCGGCTTACGAAGGCTTTTGCCGAGGCCATTAAGTCCAAAATGATCCTGTTCGCAGCCAGTCCGCAGAACAACGCCGGCGAAAACCGGTGGCAGGAAGCGTACGAGGTCAATAAACAGTCGTTAGCCAATTTGCGGAACCAAGGCTACGAACTGTACAATAAGGTGAATTTTCCGCAGACTTACCTTTCGGACAATGCATTTATTGGCCCCGACAAAAATGAAAAGGCCGCTTTGTACAACGAATATTTCACGCAAACCACGCAATTTGCGGCTGCTCCCGTCGATCGGGAGACCATTTATCAAAGCCGGGATAGCCAGGGAGATGTCTGGAACATAGACGGCATAGGCGCGCAAGATGGTTACAAATCAGGCACCTGCCCCTCTCAGGAGTTGGTTGATGCTTATGAAACGATTGATGGACAGCCCATACTGGACTTGGCAAATCCATATGCAGATGAAAAGCACCTGCAACCCAACTACAATCCGGAAAACACGTTGTATGATCCGGCTGATCCCTATGCCAACCGTGATCCCCGTTTTTACGCATCTATTTATTACAACGGGTCCAGACGGTATGCGTTCTGGAACTTTGCCGAAGCAAGGGAATCGGTGGAAAACTATCCCGCACCGATGGGTGCGAGGACCCGGATTATTGCTACGTGGGCAGGCGAACCTCAAACCGGTCTTCATCCTACGGTGCGGAAAGCAACCCGCACCGGCTATTTCCAACGGAAATTTCTGCATCCCAATTCCGGTACGAACAACCGCGTCACCGGCGCCAACTGGAAGATTTTCCGTTTGGGTGAAATCATTCTGAATTTCGCGGAAGCAGCCGCCGAAGCGGGGCATCTCGATGAAGCACGGGAAGCGGTTAACGAGATTCGTAGCCGGGTCGGAATGCCCGAACTACCCGCAGACCTAAATCAAGCGCAACTGATACTCAGAATCCGTCACGAACGCCGTGTTGAACTGGCAATGGAAGAGAATCGGTATTTCGATGTAAGGCGTTGGCTCAATCCAGGTGAAGATCTTTCCAAAACCGACAAATGGATTACCGCAGCGAACATAATCCGTAATGGCGACGGTACGTATACCTACGGCAGGCGCACCGTTCGCGATGTGGAACGCCGGAATTATACGAGCCGGTTTGTCTGGCTGCCCATTCCATTGGATGAAGCAAACCGGTTGAGGTCAGCAACGGGAGTAGACTGGCAGAATCCAGGATGGTAGAACATGGAAAACTTTATTCAGATGACAAAGTATTTGATTGATACGGCAAGGTGGAGCGCTTTGGCAATTTTAGTGTCCCTTTGTTCTTGGGTCTATGCACAGGAAAATACCCAAACAGTAAGCGGTCGTGTGGTAGATGAATTAGGCCGCCCGTTGCCCGGCATCGGAGTCCAATCCGAAAACGGCAAAAATGGCACCTCTTCCGACTGGGAAGGCAGCTTCTCGATTGACGTTTCGGATGGCAGCACCTATCTTGTCTTTGCGGGCGACGACTACCGCACACAACGTGTCGTTTTGGCGGACGCGGAAGAGGGAATGGAAATAGCGATGGTAAAGGACAACGATCGTCAGGACCAACTTGTTGAGTTGGGGTACACCCGCCAGCTCAGGCAGGAAATGACGGGCGCGGTAGCTACCGTATCGGGCAGCGTATTGGAGCGGCATCCCGTAGCCAATCTGAGCCAAACCTTTGCGGGTCGGTTGGCGGGGCTGACTACTCAGGAAACCTTTTCCGAACTGTCACGGGCCAATACAAGCTTGTACGTCCGGGGTATTTCCAGCGCGCGGTTGAATAGTCCCTTGGTGATCATTGACGGCATCCCGACTTCTTACAACAGCAGTCAGTCCCTGGAGTATATATCGGCAAATGAAATCGAATCAATCAGCGTGCTCAAAGATGCATCCACACAAGCATTATACGGAATACAAAGCGCCAATGGTGTTATTGTGGTAACCACCAAGCGGGGCAGACCGGGCAAGGTTGACATCAACGCACGGATCGACCAGTCCATCCAACAGGTAACCACCAGGCCGGTGTTTTACACGGCGGCAGAATATGCAGAAATGCGCAATCAAGCGGCATTTAACGATGGTATCGAAAATCCGTTTACGGAGGAGCAGCTTGCCCATTTCCGGAGCCGGGATTTACCCGACTTGTATCCAAGCAACGACTGGTACGACCGTTTTATGCGTGATTTTGCGTCTATGCAACGGGTAGGAGTGAACGTGACCGGTGGTAATGACCGGGTAACGTATTTTTCCAACCTGAATTTCATGCATCAGGGAGGATATTTCAAGACCGATCAGGACCGGTACAACTCCAATGCGAACAACGTATGGATAAATTACCGTTCGAATGTCGATATGCGTTTCAACGATTACCTGACGGGCTTTGTTCGGCTTAGTGGAAATATTAAACGTGAGCGTACACCGGGTGGGGCATCCAATGCCGATGTATATGGAAGCATCTTCCAATTGCCGCCTACCCTGTATGGACCCACCACTCCTCAGGTACTTGATCCGGAGACGGGGGAAGTGCTCGACCCGGGTGGGGAAGTCATTACCACCCAGGCAATTGATTCGCCAACCTATGGGTTATTGAATCGGACCGGATATATCCGGCATACGGTAACGAACATTACCTCCCAATTCGGCCTGGATCTCGATATGAGTTTCTTAACCAAGGGATTGAACCTTTCAGGGGTATTTGCGTACCAAACCAATTCGGTGGGGAGTCTGAGCACCTTGCAGGACTTTGAGCGCTATCAACGCACGAACAATTGGGATGTGCTGGAGTTTACCAAAAAAGGGGGAGAGCAGAACACGCCGCTGCGGTACGAAAAAGGTCACCAATATTACTATCATTTGACCTATAAGGCACAATTGGATTACCAGCGTACATTCGGAAACCATCAACTGAGTGGGTTGGGATACATGTTTTACCAAAACCTGACCAAAGCCGATGTCAGTTCGCCGGAATTGCTGCCGTACAATCGGGTAAATACAGGAATCGAGTTGAATTACGGTTTTGCAAACCGGTATTTTATCAAAGCGGTAACCGGTTACTCTGCGTCTGAACAATATGCGCGGAACCATCGGTACGTATTTACCCCGGCAGTCGGCGCCAGTTGGCTGGTCTCCAACGAACGTTTCATGGAGGGATCAAAAAATTGGCTTTCTCTGCTAAAAATCCGGGGTTCCTGGGGTAAGACCGGTAACGACCAAAGCGGACTAAGCAGATACGCATATCTAGATAATATCCGGCAAGCGTCGGGCGGCCCCTTAGCTTACCTTCAATACCTAATCATCGAAGAACAGACGGGCAATCCCCTGATACAGGCGGAGATATCCACGAAAACAAACCTCGGTTTGGACTTGGGATTATTTAATGCATTCAGTTTAAGTGTGGATGTATTCAAGGAACGGATGGAAAATATGGTGGTCGGCGCGACGGCTACCGTTCCTACCTACCAAGGTGTGCCACTTGATAATTATCCCGCGGTAAATGCCGGTATTTTCGAGAACAAAGGCTACGAAATTACGCTTGGATATTCAAAAACGGTCAACCCCAGGCTTTCATTCGATGTGCAGGGGATATTTGCCTACACGAAAAATAAGGTAATAGATGTTAATGAGGCGATGAGAACGGAAGATTACGCCTACCGCCGGAGGGAGGAGGGCTTTCCCTTTGGTCAGGAATTCGGTTATTTAGTAGATTATAGCAACGGCAATGGCTTTTTCAATTCCACAGACGAAATCACCCAGAGCGGATTAGCGTACGGCTTCGGCACACCCAGGGTGGGCGACCTGAAATACCGTGACCTGAATGGCGATGGAACCATTGACGAACGGGATCTGGCACCCATCGGTTACGGAGCGATCCCCCGCATGACCTATTCCCTGTCGGGCGGGGTCAGGTACGGTGCATTTGACTTAAATGTTATTTTCCAGGGAATCGGCCAGTATTCGTCTATTATCGATGGTGCCGGGGTATGGGAAACCGAATATGACGGACTTTTCGGTTCATTACACCGAAATGCATGGACACCGGAACGGTATGAAAATGGCGAGACCATCACGTGGCCAGCACTTTCAACGACCAAATCGGTTAACCACGAAAACAGCGATTTTGTGAATTTTGACCGCTCGTACCTACGGCTCAAAAACCTGGAAATCGGTTATACGCTATCGGGAGCCAGGATCAAAGCGCTTCGCATGAATCAGATCCGATTTGTACTGAGCGGGCAGAATCTGATTACGTGGGACCATATGAAAACCAAGGATTTCGGCCCGGAAGGGGATGGTTTTCTGTCGTTTCCCGTGTATCGGGTATACAGCGTAGGAATCAATGTGATGTTATAATGGGCAAACAAATAGGGTTATGAAGGCAATCAGTAAAATAAGCTATATATTTTTAGTGACGTTGATCACATCGGCTTGCCAAAAGCAGCTGGATTTGGATCCCGACGGACGGATTACCATGGACGAAGTGTTCAGTGACTACAATCGCACACGGGGATACCTCAATTCGTGTTATGGATATGCGCCTGCACCCAATATGGACCGTGCTTCATTTACTGACGAAGCGCAGGATGCAGATGACGCAATCGCGAACTCAAAATTTACCATCTGGTATGCGGGAAGTATCACCTCTTCTTCTTTTCCCACTTACTCCGTAGACGGTAACCCCTGGATAGACCTCTACGAAGGTATCCGGAAGTGCAATGTCTTTTTGGAGAATATCCAAACCGCTACTGTATATGTGTCGGAAGAGGAAAAAAATGGCTGGATCGCGCAAGCGCATACATTACGGGCATTGTATTATCTGCAGCTCATAAAGCGCTACGGCGGCGTGCCTATTTTTGATAAGCCACTGGAAATAGATCACGATTTTTCAATGGATAGGCGGGCATCGTTTTCGGAAGTTGTGCAGTTTATTTTGAACGACTGCGATGCGGCATTGGCGGTACCGGCTACACGCGATGGGTTTTCATGGCAGATTTACGAAAATCAGTTCGGGAAAATGAGCCGTGCGGTCGCTTACGCTATCAAGTCCCAAGCGATTACATACGCTGCCAGCCCATTGTGGTCCGACGGCACGTTTACCTGGGAAGATGCGACGCGGATCAATGCCGAGGCATTGGCCCAGTGTTTGGCAAACGACTATCGGTTGTTTGACGTGCAACCCGGAGCAGACGTAGCACAGAATGCGTATGCGCTGTATTTTATTACCTCTTCAGACGATGAACGTGCAGTCGACAAAGAAACCATTTATCAGTTGGGAGAGCAGATGGCCGTGTGGCGTGATGCAGGTATGCCCACCAATCCGGGCATGGACCGCTCAGGCCCCGGGCCTACCCAGGATTTGATAGACAGTTACGAGATGGCCAACGGGGAACCGGCTATCCTGGGATATGAGGATGCAGATCGGCTTAAGCCGATCATCAATCCGGCGTCGGGATACAATGAAAACGATCCCTATACGGGAAGAGATCCGAGGTTCTACGCCTCCATTTATTACAATGGTGCGCCACGCAACCTGGGCGGAGGCTCGGGGCGTACCGTAGAGACGTTTGTTGGAGGTGCGGATGGGATTTCTTCGAACGACCGGAAACATACCCGTACGGGCTACTACATGCGGAAATTCAACAACCATCGTTCGGGTCAGAACAATAGTGCCGATGGCGCTATACGCTTGTTCCGATTGGCGGAATTATACCTGAACTTTGCGGAGGCAGCTTACCAATCTGCCGGCCCGGATGTAACGATTACGGAAGGTAATCTATCGATGAGTGCCCGGGATGCGGTGAATGCCGTAAGGGCACGGGCGAAGATGCCCCCATTGCCGGCTGGGCTTAGCAACGAAGATTTTGAGCGTAGATACCGCAACGAACGGCGGATAGAACTCGCTTTTGAAGAACATCGTTATTTTGATGTCAGGCGTTGGAAGATCTTGTCCGAAACCGATAAATTTGTTACCGGTATGCGCATTCAAAAACAGGGTGAAACACTTGCTTACTCCCGTTTCAAACTTAGGAACCGGAATAGCTTTTCTGACAAGTATCTGCTGTATCCGATTGATCAGGATGAAGTTAATAAGATTTTTAACCTGACCGGAGAGAACTGGCAGAATCCGGGTTGGTTGGATTGATTTTTAGAAACTAACCAGTATATAAACAAATGATGAAAAGGATGAAGACAAATTGCATGACCGCAATTACGTTTTGTTGCGGTTTCATGTTTTTTTTGGCGTGCAGGGGAAATCCGCCGGAGCCGCCACCCGTTATTAAACAAACCGCTTATCTTTCGTTTGATGCAGCAACGGCCAACCAACTCGATATTACGGCTAAGAGCAGTCATCAATATCAAATACGAACGACGGGCGCGGACCCGTATATCCAGCTATTACCGTTGACATCCGGACTTGCGGATGGCCATGTGGTATTAGCATTTGAATATCAAACCACTTCATCACTTCATCATTTACAGGTTTTTTTGGGGGCTCCGGTTAGCGAAGAACGTTCGCTAAAGACTTCACAGGTAGCATCCGCTCCGTCGTGGAAAACATTCTCCATTGATTTGGGCGACCAAATCAGGGATTTCAGTTGGGGCAACACGGGAGATTTCATCCGGCTGGACTTTGGCGATGAAGCGAACATCACGTTGGATATTAAGAATGTGCAGTTGCGCAAAAGAAATGAAGCGGAAGAAAAATTGGCCCGGGAGCGGGAGCTTTTCAGGCAGGATGACGAGGCATTGAACCAGGAGATTGCGGCCTATTTGAATCGGAGTTATCCCGCAGAAATTGCAGATGTATCGGTGAGTAAGGAGACAATTACGATACGTGGAACCCTCCCTGGGGGCGAAGCGGCGGTACTTGCGGAAGTTATGCCTTATGAGCAGCTTAGCCGGATTGAGACATTTAAAAATAAACATCCGATCGATGGCTCACCGTTCAGTCTATCGTTGGATCGCTATGTAGAGCAGGAGGGATTTCGGTACGATAGAGCGCTTTCGGCGTGGGCGGTTGTTCGTGAAGGCGGTACCCGGGACGAGCTATTGTCACATGCCCACTATGCGAACGATATTCAGGCCCAATGGAGTATGCCAGCTCAGTCGCTTGCCCATAAAAAAGGGCTGGGAGGATTTTCCGCCAACCGGGGCTTTATCGAAGATCTCGATGACCTGCCGGTAGGTAGCGTAACCGTCAATGTGCCGATAACCAGCTTCCTCTATTTGAATGCACACCCGGGCGCTTACGTTCACGAATACGGTGGCCGGCCCTATTATTTTGACCGTGCAAAAATAGACGAGTTGGATAGAACCTTCCGTGCTGCAGCGGCAAAAAATATCATTGTCTCTGCCATCATTTTAGTACAAAAAGCAGCGGAATGTGCAGATCCGGCAGTTGGCAGGTTGCTGCAGCACGAACACTATACCGCGGATGCGTTTTTTACGATGCCGAGGTTAGACAATGCGGAAAGCGTATACTGCTATGCTGCGGCACTTGATTTTCTTGCCGACCGGTATTGCCGGCCCGGAAGCCCCTATGGACGGATCCATCACTGGATTATGCACAACGAAGTCGACGCGGGAAGTACCTGGACCAATATGGGAAAAAATAGACCCTTGTTCGTGTTTTTAGACAACTATTACAAGTCAATGCGCATTTGTTATACCATTGCGAGAAATTACGATGAACGGTCCGAAGTATTAGGGTCTTTTACCCATTCGTGGACAAATCCGGCTCCTGGCGGTGACTACGCTACCCTGGATATGATTAATGGATTACTCCGGTATTCCGAGGTTGAAGGCGATTTCCAGTGGGGCTTAGCCTATCATCCCTATCCGGAAGATTTGAATGAACCCAAAACCTGGAACGATAGCCAGGCAACGTTCAGCACGAAAACTCCCCTGGTTACGTTCAAAAACCTGGAGGTACTGGATAATTGGGCTAAAAAACCGGAGAATACCTATTTGAAAACAAACAAGCGGACGATTTGGCTCTCAGAAAATGGGACCAATTCCCGTACGTATGCCGAAAAGGATTTACAAGAACAGGCTGCTGGGCTTGCCTATGCGTGGAAAAAACTGGAACGTCTGGACGGAATTGATGCCATGCAGTGGCACAACTGGATCGATAACCGGGGTGAGTTCGGCTTACGGATCGGACTGCGCAGGTTCCCGGATGATGAAGAGGATCCCGGAGGCAGGAAGCCGGTTTGGTATGTCTATCAGGCAGCGGGAACGGAAAATGAAGACACTGTTTTCGAGCCGTATAAGTCAATCATCGGCCTAAATAATTGGGATGAGATTATGAAAGACATACAATGATGAATAACTTGAATTGAACAACAGAAAGATACTAAAACTATGAATAAATTAACACGTAATTTTATCGTCCTCAGTGGACTTGCGCTTCCCACGATGCTTCATGCCCAATTCATCAACAGCGACCAATGGGCCATGACCGATGCGTTGGGCCGGAAAGCGAGCGGATATGAGATTGCCGGAGGCAAGAAAAAAGATAAGTTCGTCGCGATGTTTTATTGGACATGGCACCAAGGTAACGACGATACGACTTATCAGGTAAAGAATATCACAGAAATCGTCCGGGAACACCCCGAGGCGATGAAGGATTACAACCACCCGGCGTGGGGAACCAAAAGACCCGGTTTTTTTTACTGGGAACAACCCTTGTTTGGCTATTACAAAACTACCGATCCCTGGGTGTTGCGCAAGCATGCGGAGATGCTGGCGGATGCAGGCGTGGATGCCGTGTTTTTTGACTGCACCAACGGCAGTCTCACGTGGCAGGACTCATACGAAGCGCTGCTAAAAACCTGGGACCAGGCACAGCGTGATGGCGTGAAGGTTCCCAAAATTGCGTTTATGCTGCCTTTTGGCCCGGTACCCAATGCATTGGTTTCGTTGCGACAGCTTTATCAAGATCTTTATAAGCCGGGCCGGTATAAAGACCTTTGGTTTGTCTGGAAAGGAAAGCCGTGTATCATGGGCTATCCCGATAACCTGACCGATACGGAAGAAGATCGAGAGATTGCTGAGTTTTTTACCTTCCGTCCGGGCCAACCGGATTATGTGGACGGCCCTAAACGGGATGACCAATGGGGATGGCTGGAAAACTACCCGCAGCATGGCTATGTAAAAGGAAGTGATGGTAAATTTGAACAGGTTACTGTGGGGGTTGCACAGAATGCAGGACCCGAGACCAACGGTCATTGCAGCGCCTTTAACCTGCCGGGTACATTCGGACGCAGCTTCAGCCAGCGCAACGGGTTTGATCCACGGGCAGATGGTTATCTATACGGCTGGAATTTCCAGGAGCAATGGGACCGGGCCAATGAGCTCGATCCGGAACTGGTATTTATAACCGGATGGAACGAATACATTGCAGGTCAATGGCTGCCCGAACACGGTTGGACCGGCGACCCTTTTTCATTTGTCGACCAGTTCGATTGGGAACACAGCCGTGATATCGAGCCGAACAAGGGATGGGGCGATAAAGGCGATGTATATTACCTCCAATTGATTGACAACGTGCGTAAATTCAAAGGGATGGCACCCCCTGAAAAGGCATCGGCACCTAAAACCGTACGGATCAATAGGTGGGCGGACTGGGACAATGTAACTCCTTATTTCAAGCACTACAAGGGCAATACGCTACACCGCGACCATCGCGGACGGTACGATCGGTATTACACAAACACTACCGGAAGAAACGACATTGTCGGCGCCAAGGTGGCACGGGATGACAAACAACTCTATTTTTATGTAGAAACTGCCGATAAGCTGACCTCACCGCAGGACCGAAACTGGATGATGCTGTTCATCGATACCGACCGTAACAAAGCCACGGGGTGGAATGGTTACGACATCATTGTGAACCGGGTGAATCCGCGGGGCAACCAAGCGGTGGTGGAACGGAATGTAGGAAACCGATGGGAATGGGAAGAAACGGCAGCGGTACCCTTTTCGGTCGATGGAAATAAACTCACATTCGGCGTAGATAAGCATGTGCTTGGTTTGGGAGCGGGAGCCGTGGATATTGAATTTAAATGGAATGACAACATGCAGGAAAACGGGAACATCATGGATTTCTATGTAAATGGAGATGCAGCTCCCGGCGGACGGTTTAATTTTGTCTATTCTGCAAAATGACAACAAAGAATAACCTGTCGTTTTTACTCCTTATTTTCTGTTGTAATTTTAGTTACACATTGAAAGGACAGGAAACGCCCATTCACAGCATCGGCAATGGTCAGATGCTGGTTTATGGTCGGCATGCATGTGGAGTTTACGGGATACCTCATCATCCAAGCATTCAACTACTTGGAAGAAACCGGAGACGATGCGTTTGTAAAAGAGATCTTCCCGATGCTTAACTGGGCCTGGCAGGTGCAGGCCGAGGAATTGATCCAGGGAATGCTTCCGTTTAATGGCGATGAAACTTATGTAGCCGGGGGTATTTTGCCGAGAGAGGCACTTTGCGATGGTTCCGCGGAAGCCACGTTGCTATTCATCAATGCAAGTGAGGATTTGCTGGCATGGTCAAAAGATAAACAGATGTGGAATGAGAAAGAAATGACTTTGGCCGAACAGATTTTAACGGATACTAAAGACCGCTATCGGAGAAATTTTATTTCGGAAGGCAGGTTGCAAACCAACAACCCCGACCGGATGGAAGGGCAGGAATATCCGTTGTTTCGGCATGGAGTATGCGAGCAGATAGGCCGCGTTGAAGGTTGCGAAGTCTTCGGATGGACACAAAAAACCCAGACCAACCGATATCTTTGCGCCAATTGTTTTGCCAAATCGTCGCTTCCGGCCGTTCGGTCGAACGTTTATTTCATACCTTCCGTTACCCTGACACCCTGTTATATCAACGATTCTTTTCTTGACGGGAATTTGACGTCCCGTTTTGTCGAAGAGCTCGCCAGCGATTACATAAAAACGGGCAGATTCCCGTCTCAACAGCAGGGTACGGGGCAGTATAAGATATTGGGGTATGACTACGGCTTTTTCCTTTATGCGCTAACCCAAATTAATCATCAGCTTCGATATAAAATCTATGAAGAAATGATGGAGGCGATCGATAAAACGGGAGCTTGGGTGGAATATTACATGGAAGGTAAACCAAACGGAACCTTTTGCCGTCCCTGGGAGAGTGCCATCAATATAGAGGCAGCTATTCTCTTTGCTGAACGTGAAGGGGCAATGGATAAAAAGAAATAATAAAAAATCAAATGAGAAATTTGTTTCGCAACCCGACGATTATCTTATTATTGCCGATAATGGTGTTTTTTACGGCATGTAAATCGGTACAAAAGAATCGTAACCTAACGATCGAAAAACAACAGCAATCCGGAGCTTTGGATTCCAATTACCGCGATTTGTATACAGACACGTGGGTCGCTTCGGATGCCTTAGGCCGGACAATGCCAACCTACGAAGAAGTCGGCCCCGTGAAAGACGACCAACGCAGGGTGGTCGGTATTTTTTACATTACCTGGCATGGCGATAGCAACGCCGATCAACCGGCACCCTATACGGCCGATGTTTCCCGTATATTAGCGGCCGACCCGGCAGCCCGGTTGGATGCAAAGCATCCGTTGTGGACCGCAGGATCGTACCATTGGGGCGAGCCTGAAATGGGGTATTTCCTGAGTAAAGATACCTATGTCATCCGAAAAGACATGTCCATGTTGGCTGACGCCGGCGTGGATGTGCTGGTGATGGACGTTACCAATGCAGTGCGCTACTGGGACGAATGGGAAGTGCTTTTTAAGACCATGCAGGAAATGAAAGCCGAAGGTAATAAAGTGCCGCAATTCTGTTTTTGGGCGTTTAACGGGCCCGTAATTACCGTTGTGCAGGATCTCTACGACCGTATTTATAAAACAGATCGCTTCCGTGACCTGTGGTTTTACTGGGATGGCAAACCGTTGCTGCTGTATAACGGAAATCCGAAATACGACGCCAATGGACAGGATGCCAAGCAGCCCAACCCGCATTATGATCCGGCAGCCAAAACCGACGTCAACCATCCCCATTACGGCGATCCGGACTATACAGAGGAGTTTTACAGCGATTATACCCGGGAGGTGAAGGATTTCTTTACCTTACGTACCATGTGGTGGGGCTATTATAAATGGGCGGGTAAACGGTTTGTGGGTACGGAAGATAACTGGAGTTTCGGCTATGATCTTGGCAATGAATCCGTACGCGGAATGGATCCAGACAGCCTCGTTTCCAGGCACCGGGGGAAAAAGGAGCAGGCGGCAGTAACTCCGGCCCAGCATCCATCGAGTCTGGTAGGCAAATCATGGACCCGGCAACATGGGGAACCCCGCCTGAACGACCAGGACTTACCCGAACCGGTGGAAGTACCCTGGCTGAAAGAAACCGTTGCCCACCCGGAAGGTTATGGAATTTACTTTCAGGAGCGGTGGGAAGAAGCGCTCCGTTCGGATCCGCAATTTTTATACCTCAACGACTGGAATGAATGGACCGCGGGTAAATACCATCCCGAAGGAGGGAAAACAACCGACTTTATGCGGCGTAAAAGTCCGTATTTCTTTGTAGACCAATACAATGCTGAATTCAACCGGGCCATTCAACCCATGAAAGGAGGCTATACGGACAATTATTACATGCAAATGGCGCAGAACATCCGCAGGTATAAGGGAGTCCGGCCCATTCCTGAATTATATGGAAATCATCCCGTAGCAATCGACGGTGATTTTACCGACTGGGATGAGATCGCAGTGGAATACCGTGATACGAAGGCAGATGTAGCGCATCGTGATTACAAAGGATATGGAGGATTGCATTATTCGAACACATCCGGCCGGAACGATATTATCACCAGCAAGGTCGCGTTTGATAAGACATCGGTTGCCTTCTACGTGCAAACCTCCGAAAACCTGTCGCCCCATACCGATCATAACTGGATGCTGCTATTGATTGATGCCGATCAGAATCCCGAAACGGGATGGTTTGGCTACGATTTTTTGGTAAACAAAAACGTGAAAAATGGTAACCAAACTACACTCATGCGTTACGATGCCACACGCAAAGAGGATCCCTGGCAGCTTGTCACGGAATTGGACTATCGTTACCAAGGGGATAAAATGGAACTAGCCATTCCAAGGAAACTGCTCGGACTTACCGGGAATTCTGTGAGCTTTGATTTTAAATGGAGCGATAATGCTGCTGATTTGACCGACCCGATTTCTCTCTGTGTAGACGGGGATACGGCACCCAACAGGCGGTTCAACTACCGTTGTATATGGCATAAAAAAGAAGATAAGATAAGATAGATAGTTGCTGTGCATAGTTGCGGGCCACCCATTGGGGTGGGAGCGGGTTGTCAATACGAAGGTTATCTGACTTATAGGTCAGTATAGTACGGGTTGCCGATGCTGGCCGGGTGGTTATATTTGCGATGTTATAAATCTATGTGTCACTGCATATGGCATAAAAAAGAAACTAAAGCAAAATAACACAGTATATGTACCTACTAACCCGAAACAGCAACCTGTTCCTCTGGACGATATTGACCGTCGGAATAGTAGCAGGCTGCCAACAACCGGAAAAACCCAAACAAGCATACGATGTGGCTGCTTTTTACTGGCCGGCGTATCATTACGAACCCCGTGCAGAATTTCTGTTCCCCGATAAAAAGGGCGAATGGGAAATTATCTACAATGCCAAACCCAAAGAGGAAGGGCATGCACAACCCAAGGTGCCGCTGTGGGGGTATCTGGACGAAGCCGATTCGGCCGATATGGATAAAAAAATAACAGCGGCGGTGAGTCATGGCGTCAATACCTTCATCTTTGACTGGTATTGGTACGAAGGACAGTCCTTCCTGGAAAGCTGCGTGAACGATGGATTCCTGAAAGCGAATAAAGGGCGCATGAATTTTTACCTGATGTGGGCCAACCACGACGCGACTACGTATTGGGATGTGGATAACCCGAAAATCGATTCGGTGATCTGGAAAGGTGGAGTGGACCGCGAACAGTTTGATAACGTAGTGGATCGGGTGATTGAAAAATATTTCCGTGATCCATCGTATTACAAAATCAAGGGTGAACCGGTGTTTTGTATCTATGAGCTACAGACTTTGATCAACGGTTTGGGAGGCCCTCAGCAAACCAAGGAAGCGTTGGATGATTTTCGGGCGAAAGTAAAAGCCGCAGGTTTCCCGGGACTACATCTGCAGGGGATCCTATGGTCGGCCCTGCCCTCCACGATTGCGGGGGTACCCGGCGATCAGATTGAAACGCAGGAAGACGTCCTGAAGTACTTCGGGTTCAATAGCCTGACTAACTATTGCTGGGCGCACCTCCAAAATCCCGATGGGGACTATACGCAGTGGGCGGAAGCTTCCACGGCCATGTGGACCGATTTTGACCGGGATTTTTCCATTCCTTATTTTCCAAACGTAACGGTGGGATGGGATGCAAACCCCCGCTTTCTTTTCAAGGCGGGATACATTACCAATCCGGCGCCCGAAAAGTTTGCCACGTATGTGGAAAAGGCCAAAGCCTACGCAGACGCTCATCCCGACCAGCCCAAGTTAATTACCATCAACGCATGGAACGAGTGGTCGGAGGGAAGTTACCTGGAACCGGATACGGTACATGGTCTGGGTTATTTGGAAGTGCTAAAAAAAGCCTTTGTTGAAAATGAATAGTATAAATAGGTCCATCCGTTCTGTGCGACAGTTTTTTCAAGCCGTTGCCTTTATCGTATTTGCCACCGCTACCTATATGCACTCCGGATATGCACAGGAATCCACCATTCGGGTATTGCCCGAGCCTAAGCAGGTAACCGCATCCGGTAATTACGCTACCCTTCCCGCGAAGGTGTCCGTATACCTTGATAAAAACCTGTCAATAGACCGGGAATATGCAACGGTGCTGTTGGGTGAAATCGGTATTGAGCCGGTATTTACGCTACAGCGGAAACAAGCACACCTCTCGCTTGTGCGTGGGAAACAAGGGGGGAAAGGCGCGGAATCGTACCGGCTTCAGGTAACGGCCCATGGCGATAAACAGGCCATACAGGTAGCGGCCAATACGGGCACCGGTGCTATTTATGCGCTGCAAACCTTGCGGCAACTGGTGAAAAGCCAAGCGGATGGACAGTTGACTGTCCCCGTCTGCGAAATCAAGGACGAACCCTATTTCTCCTGGCGGGCCTTTATGCTGGATGAAAGCCGCCACTTCCATGGCAAGGAAATGGTGAAGCGGCTCCTCGACGAAATGGTTCGTCTCAAATTCAACACATTTCATTGGCACCTGGTAGACGATCCCGCTTGGCGCATTGAAATCAAGAAATATCCGTTGTTGACCGAAATCTCATCAAAAGGAGATTACACACACATGTCCAAGGGAATCGACCCGGCCAAGTGGGACAGCCTGTATCAGCATAAGCCGGGCCTTTTTTATACGCAGCAGGATATCCGTGAAATCGTTGCATACGCTGCGGAACGGGGTATCCGCATTATCCCTGAAATTGAGGTGCCGGGCCATGTGTCGGCATCGGTCTATGCGTATCCATGGCTGGGTGCTTCCAGCAAAAAGGCCGGTAAGCTGGTTCCCGGCGATCTATACGATGTGACAGATCCGAAAGTAACCGAGTTCCTGCACGACGTGTTGGATGAAATTATCGGTCTATTCCCCGGAGGGATTATCCACATCGGTGGCGACGAAGCCAATTATGCCCACTGGCAGCAGTCCGAACCGATTAACGCCTTCATGAAGAAAGAGGGGATTCCAACCTATGCCGATTTGCAGGTATGGGCAATCAACCGGCTGTCAACTTACATCTCTTCCAAGGGGTACCAAATGATCGGATGGAATGAGATTACGGGCGACAATGTCAGGAGCGAGGCACACATCGAAGCCAGTCAATCGGAAAAATTGGCGCCCGGTACAATCGTGCAGTTTTGGGATGGCGAGGTGACCCTAATCAACAAGGCAATTGCCAAAGGCTACGACGTAGTCAATTCCAATCGCTTTTTTACCTACCTGGATTACCCCTACGAAACAACTTCGCTGGAAAAGGCCTATTCCTTTAATCCGATCCCAGATGGCATCGCCCCGCAGGATCGAAAGAAAATCCTCGGATTGGGCTGCCAACTGTGGGGTGAATTTACACCTACCACGGCCCGGATATACTACCAGTTGTTTCCGCGGTTGGCGGCGTTTGCAGTCATCGGATGGGTAGATCCGGATCAAAAACCTACGTATGAACAATTTATTCAGAATTTTAAATCCATCGAAGATGTTTGGAAAGAAAAAGGATACCTCAGTGACCAACCGTATCGGAATTAAATGTGCCCTAGCCCTTGCCATGCTGGCAAGTCCTTCCCACAGTTGGGCACAGGTGCTTGCAGGTACGGACGATCTGGGGCGAATCGTGCCGCAATTTGAAGAGGTGGGTGCCCCAACAGCCGATCGGCACATCGGTCTGTTTTACTTCTTATGGCAGGGCGACAAAGGATCACCCACGTCCGAGAAACACTGGGACCTGAACGAACTGTATGAACGGACACCGGAAGTATTTCCTGACTTTGACCATCCGGGGTGGGGTGGAGGAGCCGGCCGGCCGGGAAGGTATTATTTCTGGGGAGAGTCGATATATGGGTACTACCGGGGCGACGACTACTGGGTGCACCTGAAAAATATGCAACTGCTTACAGATGCAGGGGTAGATTTCCTGGTGCTTGATGCGACAAACCGACTTACCTACCGCGAACAGTCCGATGCATTGATGAGAGCCATAGACGCCCTCCAAAAACAGGGTAAAAAAGCTCCTAAAGTCGTTTTTTATACCAATACGGCTTCGGGTGAAGGCATGCAGGAAATTTATGAGAATCACTACAAGGAGGGGGCACCGAGCCGTTATCCGAACTGCTGGTTTTACCTCGAAGGCAAGCCGCTGATTATCGGCCTGTCCAAAGAGGCAGCAGGTCGTGATTATGCCGATTTTTTTACCATCCGGGAATCGCAATGGCCGAATGAGCCGGAAAAAGTAAATGGATGGCCCTGGATTGAATTCCAGCGCCCCCAAAAAGTATATAAGAACCACAAAGGCGAACGGGAGATTGTCAATGTTGCAGCCGCGCAACATCCCAATCTGGATGCCTCGATGGGTGGATCGGCTTTCTACGGGCAGCCGGGCAATTGGGGAAGAAGTTACCGGAACGGTTCACCGGGAGATCCGACAAAAGACCTTTGGTATGGGTACAACATCCAGGAACAATGGGATTTTGCATTGAAGCAAAACGTGCCGTTCATCTTCATCACAGGTTGGAACGAATGGATAGCAGGAAAGTGGCGGCGGAGCAGTGGCGACAAAAACCAAGCGCTGTTTGTTGACCAAGCCAGTCCGGAATACAGCCGCGATATCGAACCGTCCCTAACGGCAGGACTGCGTGACCATTACTACATGCAGATGGTCAGCAACATCCGGCGTTATAAGGGAGTCGACTCCCTGCAAACCATCGGGAGGGTGCAGTCTATCAAAGATTGGTCCGATTGGAAAGCGATAACCCCCATTTATGTTGACTATGTGGGCGATGTACTGCACCGCCATCACCCGGGCGCACAGACCGACCCACAGGTCACCTATGTGAATGAGACGGGTCGTAACGATTTCAATGCCCTCAAGGTAGCTGTAAGTGACGACAGGCTGTTTTTTTATGCAGCAACGGTAGATGGGATCACCACCGTTTCCGGCGATAATTGGATGACACTTTGGTTGGATGTCGATCGGTCAGCCCTTTCAGGATGGCACGGATACGATTTCCGGGTGGTACGGGGCGATCGGCTCCAACGTTATGTGAACGGCGCTTGGCTGGAGATTCAAACTGTGGATAGCAAGGTCTTGGGTAACCAGTTGATGATCAGTATTCCCCTCGCAACGTTGGGCTTGCCTTCACAAGGCGCAAAGCTGGAGTTCAAATGGTCGGACAACATGCAGAAAGCAGATCCACTGGATTGGTATGTCAATGGCGATGCCGCTCCGGGAGGAAGGTTCAATGTACTGGTGAAATGGTGATTTGATGGCATAGTAGATCATTTGCTCACTTTGTTCTGAATCGGAGCATTAAAATGGCATCGGTATCGCTATCCGAAGTTGTCTCAATAAAGTCAGGCCCGTGTGTCACCGATGCAGTTTTATACGTACCGGTGGCGGGATAATACCATTGGGCGGTTTGGAGTGCTGCAGGATGGGGATGGCTGATGTGGAGGGTTTGCACGGTGGGAACGTAAACCAATACGGTGCGGGCATCCGTGTCTGCCAGGACCATCGCCGTGTTAAATACATTTTTTTCGTCATCACGTTCCCTCAGTCTATCCGGTGCGGGTCTTAATTCCCACCACTTAAATTGGTTGAAAAACAAGGGGAGACGGCCGACCTGTATGCTTGCCTTGCTGCGGATCCCGTCTTTCCACGTATATTTTGAAGGCTTCTTCATCCCATGGTTGTAGGATGTTTCCCCAACGCGCAACCAGGGCCAAGTGCTCCATGCGCCGTATCCAACTCCGGCTACCGGCGCACTGAAGATGCTCCATAGAATGCTTTTCCTGACTTCATAGTCATTTTCCTGTTCGCCCTGTGCCTCATACACCGGTTCGGTATCGATAATGGGGCGAGGTATAAGGCTCCGCCAATTGGCAGTAACCGGGCCCCGTGTTTTCCACCGAACGGCAGATTCGGAGTTCGCATGACCCGTTTGGTAAGATATCAGGTCAAGCCATGTTTCTCCATCGTATTCGTTGGCATACCATTGGAATCCCGCCGTATGGAGGGTGACGATACGTTGCTGCGCATCGGTTTCCCCGAATACAGCCCGGCCGATTTGCTTCCATTTCGCTGCATTGCCGTCCGTGAAAATACCGTCGCCGCCCAAATTCCATAAAACGTGGTATGCATCGTATCGGGCTTTGATATACTTCGCCAATTGAATAGCGCTCGGAATAGGCAGGTCAATACCGGGATTGCCTGCACCTTTCCAGGCCCAAAGCATAACGGGAGCCGCTATTAAGCCCGCTTGGTTGATTTGCTCAATTTTCCTGTCGAGTGCTTGAAAAAAGGCCGGATGGATGGTCAATGTATCTATACCGGTAAAAGCGGGTTCCTCTAAAGCCTCTGCGGGAAGCCCCCGCCATTGCGTCGTAATAAACTGAATGGCTGTATAATGGTTTTCCTTTCGATGGTCAAGATATGTTTTCCATTCTTCATCTGTAGAACGCATAGCGCCATTCCAGGCCGTACAGCCCAGATAGAAGAAAGGTGTGCCATCGGCGTGGGTAAGGTGGTAGTTGCCTTTCTGATGCGTGATTTTTCCATGCCGATAGATAGCGAGTGGTGAACGGTTGCGTTTGCAGGTAAATTGTCCGGTTTGATGGTGTAATGCGCCGTTTGTCAGATCGGTACACCGGGTTTGGAAATGCCAGGTTCCTTTTTCATTTGGCATGAATCTGATTTTCCAACTGTTTCCCCCATCCCAGAATCCCTCAGCTTTATATTGTTTCCCCGAAGGAGAGGTGAAAATGCCTTCTATTGCAACATCGTATACCGGGTTCGTGTAAGACACCGGGCTGTTTAAGGTAATTTCAAACCGGTTCCAAATATCGATCTGTGGTCTTTTTTCTACTGCTGACAGTAAGAATGGGCAATAAAAGAGCATCATCAAAATGATCCAATTGAGACATATGCCCTTGGTGCTTAAGGATATTTCTGCTGGTTTCATAGGTGTACGATTCATTTCCTGAGCGATTTATAATGGGTGAGCGCAATAAACGCCGCCTTGATCATTGATCATTACGATCAAAGGTAACAGGTATGGAAAAAACTTCCAACCTGTGCCATACCGAAAAAAGGTCAATGGCAGCGGTTTATTGCACGGAAACCTGTGAGAATTACGATAAAAATACTAATTTCGGAGCGTCCAAAGGTTGTCTTTGTGTAAATTATAAACGATTATGAATAAATATTCAATAACACTTTGCATCGGTCTGATGCTTTCAATTCAGGCGTTGATCGCCGATGTCAGGTTGCCGCAGATTTTTGCTAATGGAATGGTGCTTCAACGGAATCAACCCATTGCAGTTTGGGGATGGGCCGATCCGGGTGAGCAGGTAAAAGTTGGCCTCAATACGCAACAGCAGGAAACGACCGCCAATGCGGACGGAACATGGAAGCTGACACTTTCGGCCGAAGAGGCCGGAGGACCGTTTCAATTGGTGGTATCTGGCAAAAACACATTGACGTTATCGGATGTGCTCATCGGAGAAGTTTGGATCTGTTCGGGTCAGTCCAATATGCAGTGGACCGTGGCCAATTCTGACCGTGCCGAACAGGAGATAGCCGGTGCCAATTATCCGCAGATCAGGCAGGTGGAGATCCCGAGAAAAACATCGGGTGTGCCCTTGGATGATGTTGAGGAACCGTTGGAATGGAAGGAAGCCAATCCCCAAAATGTAGGTAATTTTACTGCGGTGGGTTATTTCTACGCCCGCGAACTTTATAAGCAATTAAATGTCCCCATCGGCCTTATCAATACGTCGTGGGGAGGTACTATCGTGGAGACCTGGATCAGCAAAGAAGCGCTGGAAAAAGATAAAAGCCTGAAAAGGGCCGTCCATGTTTTCGAGCAAGTGCCCGCAGACACCGTACGTAAAAACACAGATCCGAATCACTACCCAACCCTGCTGTTCAACGCAATGATTAATCCGTTGATTCCATACACCATAAAGGGGGCAATCTGGTATCAAGGAGAAAGCAACGCTGGTAGAGCCTATGAGTATCGGAAATCGTTCCCGATGATGATCAAAGACTGGCGTAAGCGGTGGGGACTGGGTGATTTTCCCTTTTATTTTGTGCAATTGGCTAGCTTTAAGGCAGCCGGTGGTATCAGTGCCACCGGAAGTACGTGGGCTGAGTTGAGGGAAGCGCAGCACATGACCTTATCGTTGCCCCATACAGGCGAGGCGGTAACCATTGACATCGGCAATACGGATGACATCCATCCGCGTAATAAACAGGACGTTGGAAAGCGGTTGGCAGCCATTGCTTTGCATGATAGCTATGGTCGGGATGTGGTGTACAGTGGTCCGGTATATCGAAAATTTGAAATAAACGGAGCACAGGCCACGATATCCTTCGATCACGTGAATGGTGGATTAACCACCAAAGGGGCAGACAAGGTAGTTGGATTTGAAATCGCGGGTGCCGATAAACATTTTTATCCCGCGGAGGCTCGGATTGAAGGCGAAACGATTGTAGTAAGCTCGCCTACCGTAACCAAACCCAAGGCAGTACGCTATGCGTGGGCAGATGATCCCGGAAAAAGTAACCTTTTCAATGGAGAGGGATTTCCTGCTGCTCCGTTCCGGACTGATAATTGGACGCCTGCAACAAAGGACGCTGTGTATGAGTTGAAAAATTAGTGTGGCCGGCATCGGTCGGCACACGTGTTACCGTTCACTCATTGCCGGCTCTTTTCAGGAGAGTGCAGGACAGTGACTGCCGTTAACTTTTAGTATTATTGTGTCAATTATAAACAGAAATAATCGAAGGTTCATTAAGAATCAGTTAAGGCAAGGGTACCAATGGTGAA
>Ga0164243_10002882_pt1 | contig 27893 bp, 24 predicted proteins | sample OricompcompostOP_FD_108781 | JGI IMG/M metagenome (GOLD analysis project Ga0164243, IMG submission 108781) | Organic Plus compost microbial communities from Emeryville, California, USA - Original compost - Organic plus compost (OP) | ecosystem: Engineered > Solid waste > Mixed feedstock >...
CGGCGCGATCCACCGCTCCCACAGCGCACGCGGGGCGTTGCCGAACATCGCGCCTCCGTCGAGGCGCTGGGAGTTGCCGAGGACCGAGGTCAGGGTTCGCACCACTGCGTCTCTACCACGCGGCGCGCGTTTCGGTGAGGCCTGGCGGGAGCAGGTGGCGCGGAGCGCCGACGTTGTGGCGGAACTTGGCGAACCTGCCGGATCGGTTCCCGCGTATGCTGTGCCGAATGCGCCACGTTCTCATCGTCTCGTTCGTCGTCTCGTCAGGAGGGCTCGCCAGCGCGGAGGTCGTGAACGTCACGACCCCGAGCGAGCTCATGACCGCGATCTCCGACGCGCAACCGGGCGACGAGATCGTCCTCGCGGCGGGGACCTACCGGCTCTCGGGCGCGACGTGCGCGGCGTCGGGCACGCAGGGCATGCCGATCGTCGTCCGCAGCGCGGAGCCGCTCGGCGCGAAGCTCGAGCTCGACGGGCTCGAGGGCTTCAAGGTCACCGGCGCGCACTGGCAGTTCGATGGCCTCGACATCCGGGGTGTGTGCGCCAACGACTCCGACTGCGAGCACGCGTTCCACGTCACCGGCGCCGCACACGACTTCGTGCTGCGCAACTCACGGGTCCGCGACTTCAACGCGCAGGTCAAGTCGAACGCCGCGCAGATCGGGGGCACCTGGGTCGCCCCGAACCGCGGCCTGATCGAGAACAACGACATCGGCGACACGCGCGCGCGCGCCACCGACAACCCGGTCACCAAGCTCAACATCGACGGCGGCGAGGACTGGGTGATCCGCGGCAACTACCTCCACGACTTCCACAAGGCGCAGAGCGACCAGATCAGCTACGGCGCGTTCTTCAAGAGCGGAAGCAAGCGCGGCGTGATGGAGCGAAACCTCGTCGTGTGCGAGCGCGATGCCCCGGAGGGCGGGTACCGGATCGGGCTGTCGCTCGGCGGCGGCGGGACGGATCCGGCGTTCTGCGCGCCCGCGTACGATCCGGGCGTGCCGTGCAGCGTCGAGCACGAGGCCGGCATCATCCGCAACAACATCATCGCCAACTGCTCCGACGTCGGCGTGTACCTGAACCGCGCGAAGGACTCCAAGGTCCTCTACAACACGCTGATCGAGACGACCGGCATCGACTTCCGCTACGAGACGACGACGGGCGAGGCCATCGGCAACGTCCTCACCGCCGTGATCCGGAGCCGGAACGGCGCCCCGGCGCCGAGCATGATCGCGAACCTCGAGAACGTGCTGCTCGGCGAGTTCGAGATGTGGTACCGCGACCCGCTCGTCGGTGACCTCGAGGTCACCGGGAACGTCGACGCGCTGCTCGGCATGGGACCGGCGCACGCCCAGGTCACCGACGACTACTGTGGACGGACGCGGCCGGCCAGCGGGCTCGCGCTCGGGGCCGTCGAGCACTCGCTCGGAGCGTGCGATACGCAGGATCCGGGCGGTAACGGCGGCGGTAACGGCGGCGGGAAGGACGACGACGGCGGCTGTCAGGCCGGCACCGGCGGTAGCTGGCTGGCCGGGCTCGCCGCGATCGCGCTCGGGCTGCGCCGCCGCCGGCGCTGAGTCTCCCCCCCAGGATCTGGCGGCGGCGGCGGCGCGCGTCCCCCCTACGCGGGCGTCACTGGATGACGCCGATGCAGCAGCCGTTCGAGCAGTAGGTCTGCGGCCCGCAGGCGTTGTCGGGACCACACGGCGAGACGCCGTCGGGGCAGGTCGGCATCTCGTTGCAGTGCTCCGGCAGCGTGCTCGGGTCCTGTCCAGGGCACAGGATGCAGGTGTCGCCGCCGCACTCGTCGTTGCCGCACGAGGTGGTCTTCGTGCAGCGGCGGCAGACGTTCGGGTCCGCGAGCGTGGACTCGTCGCAGCCCGGGGACGCGGCCGGGTTGGTCAGGATGTCGTAGCACTGCGTCGGATCGTTCGGATCGCAGATCGTGCAGCACCCGAAGCAGTCGCAGCCCGGCGGGGTCAGCGCACCGCACGTGTCGGTGCACTGCTGCGACAGCGGCGTCGTGCCGAGCGGCGGCGGGCACGACGCCGGGTTGTAGCGGTTCGCGCCGATCGGGCACTCCGCGACGGTCTGCGCGCCGAGCAGGCAGCACACGTGGATGTTGCAGCCGTCGTTGCCGGCGCCGCTGTTGCCATCGAAGAAGCAGTCCTGCATCACCGCGTCGACGTTGTCACCGGGGATCCCGGTCGAGAAGCTGCCCTCGTCGTTGTCGAGGGCGCCGCTGCACTCGAGATCGAAGCCGTCGATGTCGCCGTCGCCGTCGTCGTCGACGCAGTTCGAGCACTGCGCACCACCGGGCGTGCACTCGCCACCGAACGGCGGGGCGTCGGTACACAGGCCGCTACAGCCGCCGTCGTTCGGGCCACCGTCCCCAGTGCCGTCTCCTGCGTCGTTTGGGTTGTTGCCGCCGCCGCCGCAGGCGGCGAGCAGGGCGAAGGCCGTCGCGATCAGGATGCTGCGTGATCTCATCAGTGTGCTCCGTTGAGGCGTTCGAGGAGGTTGCGTGCGTCGTCGGCGTTGGCACCGGACGGGAACCGGCGCAGGTAGATGGTCAGGAGGGTCTCGGCGCGACGGTCTCCGCGATCGGCTGCGAGCCGCCCCGCCGCGTAGAGCGCCACGGCGGCCCACTTCGAGCCGCCCCGCGAGAGCTCCAGGTATCCGGTCAGCGCGCGCTCGGGATCGCGGGCCTCGAGCGCGACGAGGCGCTCGTACGTCGCGCGCGCGGTGTCCGGTGGCTCGGACCGGGACCCGCGGTCCGGGCGCGGTGTCCGAGGTCGCGTGTCCGACGCCGCGGTCCGGTGATCGCCGTCCGGTGATGCGGTCCGGTGATCGCCGTCCGACGCCGCGGTCCGGTGATCGCCGTCCGGTGATGCGGTCCGGTGATCGCCGTCCGGTGATGCGGTCCGGTGATCGCCGTCCGGCGCGGGCGTCCGCGCGTCGACGTCCGGCGCGGACGCGGTGTCGCCCGCCGTGTGTCCGGTCCCGGGCGGTCGCGTATCGTCGGCGCGCGGCGCGGGGAGCGCGCGCGCCACGCGGTCCGGCTCGCTGGAGCGCCAGCGCTGTCCGGCGGTGACGCGCTGGAGATGCCCGCGGTGCTGGACCTCGACGATGCCGTGCGCGACCTCGACGGACACGAGCTCCTCCTCGCGCGCGACGGAGAACCGCGTCCCGACGACGCGGACGACGGTGTCGCCCGCGCGCACGATGAACGGCGGCCGCTCGGCCCGCGGCGCCACGGCGAACGTGGCCGTCCCCTGCTCCAGGAGCACGCCCGGCGCCCCCTGCGCGTGCCCCATGACGATCGCGCTCTCGGCCGCGAGCTCGATGTGCGCGTCGCCGAACGAGACCGACGAGGGGGCCGCACCCGTGACGACCCGCGACGGCTCGAGCCCGGCCGGCACGCTCGCCGTGGTCGCGGGCAGGGTGCCTCGCTCGGTGTCGCGCGTGAGGACCAGCACGAGCACTGCCGCGGCCACCGCGAGCACCGGCGCGAGCCACACGCGGCGGTCGCGGAACCAGATCCGGCTCGGCGTGCGCTCGATCGACGTGTCCTTCGCCGCCTCGGCCGCGTCGAGCCGCGACCACAACCCACGCTCGATCCGCGCCCACGAGACGTCGGACATCGGCTCGACCGGGGGCGGACCGAGTCGCTCGCCGGGGCTGCGCGTTCCGTCCGTCATGGGGCCTCCTCTCCGCCGAGCTCGGCCACGTAACCGGCGAGCACCGGATCCCTGCTCGCGCGCCTCATCAGCTCCTTGCGCGCCCGCCACACGCGGGTCTTCACCGCGACGACGCTGGAGTCGGTCAGCTGCGCGACCTCGACGAGCGGTCGACCGTCGATCACCGCCAGCGCGAACGCGATGCGGTGCTTGGGATCGATGCGATCGAGCGCGGCGTACAGCCTGCGCGCGGCCTCGCGCACGTGGGCGAGGCGCCGCGTGTCGTGATCGCCCGGGAGCACGTCCTCGACGAGGTCGAGGTCGATGCTCGGTGGCTTGCGCCGCGAGATCGCGAGATACGCGGTGCGCGTCGCGATGGTCTGGCACCAGCGCGTCAGCGAGCTGTCGCCGCGGAACGAGGGCAGGGCGCGAAAGATCGCGAGGAACGCGTCCTGGATCAGATCCTCGAGCTCTCGATTGGAGCCGAGGATCCGATACAGGGTGTGGTGCACGGCGGCGCGCTGCGCGAGAAATAGCTCACGTTGCGCGGCACGATCGCCCTCGGCGGCGCGGCGCGCCAGCGCGAGGTCGAGGTCACGCGTGACCGGTGCAGCTCCCACGCGATTCCTAGTGGGCGGCATCTCGCATCTGGTCGCAAGAATCAGCGGCCCAGGTCGGCCGCGACGATCATCCCCAGGAGGCCCGCGATCCCGGGCACCTCGAAGACGGGGTTGCCGCTGCTCCCTACCACCTTCATGTACGCCGGTGTGCCGAGCGTCGTCTCGGCGCCCGCGATCACCCCGACGCTCCACGCGCCCATGCGGCGGCGCGCGGTCGCGCCCACGCGCACGAGCGGGCGGGTCGCGCTCTCCTCGCGCGCCATCATCAGCTCGGTCCCCTCGAGGACGACGTGGACGAGGCCGGCGGCGATCCACGGCTCGACCTCGATCTCCTCGTGCTCGAGCGTCCAGCTCGCGAGCGCGGTGATCGATGCATCGCGCCAGGTGCCCTTGAACCCCGCTTGCGAGACCTCCGCGGCGGGGCCGAGCTCGACGTCGAGCCCCAGTCGCAGGCCGTACCGCGACGACGGGCGCACGAGCGCGGCGAGCGCGCCACGCGCGCCGAGATCCATCTGCGAGCCGCGCGCGAGGCGCCCCGCGATCCTCGCCTGGACGCGCAGCTCGGGGCCCGTCGCGGGGGCGCGCGGGTTCGCCTCGGCGATGCCGTCGGCGGTGTCCGTCGCCTGCGCGTCGTGCACGTCGGCCGCGTCGGCCGCGTCGGGCTCGGGAGGGAGCCGCATCATCGTCTTCACGGTCAACGCCGCCGCCGCCGCGTTCACCGGATCGAGCTCACCGGGGCTCACCGGGCGGCGCTCGGTCGTGCCGCGCGCGCGATCGACGACGACGAGCTGATCGTGCTCGCGCCACACGACGAACCGCGCGCCGGTCGCCGCGGCGCGGGAGAGGGCCCCACCGGGCTCGCCACCGGCGTCCCCACCGAGCTCTCTGTCGTGCGCCGCCGCGATCGCCTCCCGATCGACGACGAGGACGAGCCGCCACGGCGCGAGCGAGCTCTCGAGGGCGCGCAGCAGCTCGGGATCTCCGTCGGCGACGAGGACGCGCGAGCTGGCGAGCGCGCTCGCGTCGACGGTCACGGCTCGCTCGGCGACGACGTCGTCGGCGACGACCGCGGCCGGCGTGGTCGCGAGCAGGAGCACGGAGAGCAGCGAGGGCCTCACCGCGGGCAGCCGTCCTGAACCGGTGCGCCCCACGAGAACGAGACCGCCCGCAGGATCGGGACGTGCTCGAGGATGGCGCGATCCGTCTCGCTCGTGCGCGCGCCGTACGGATAGGCGAACGCCGTGACGTCGTAGCCGTCGTCGCGCAGGATCTGGATCGACGGCACGACCTCCTCGGTCAGGTAGCGCTCGAGACCGTGGTCCTCGACGAACTCCGGGCCGCGGAGGTGGTTCACGGTGTGCGCGGCGATCTCGTGCCCGTCGGCCGCCAGCGCGCGCAGCTGGTCGCGCAGCGCCGGTCCGAGCCGGTGGTAGCGGGAGACGAAGAACGTGATCTTCGCCCCGTAGCGGTCGAACAGCGGGCGCGCGTCCGTCCACAGCTGGACCGACGCATCGTCGAGCGACAGCGCGATGCCCGGGCCGTGGCCCTCGCCGCGCGCGAACTCGGAGTACAGGACGAACCGCAGCCCCCGCGCGGCGGCGCCGGCGAGCGTGTACTCCAGCTTGTCGAGCGTCACGGTCTTGCCGGGCGCGTGCGCGTACAGCTCGATGACCTCGCCGCGCGCGGCGGCGCGGTCGAGCCCGGAGTCGATGCTCGCGCGCGAGTTGTTCGCCTCCTCGTCGAGGTTCACCGCGCAGTGCACCTGGCGGCCGTCACCGTCGTAGAACACGTTGTCCATCTCGGCGAGGTCCTGGATGCAACCCGCAGCGAGCAGCGCGAGCGCCGCGCATGGTAGGGTCGCGCCGTGCGCGCGCAGCTCGTCGCGTCGGCGCTGGTCACGTGCCTGACGGCGCCGCTCGCTCATGCCGATGCCGACGATCTCGTGGGCGATCGCCTCGTGCTCCCCGCGCGCACGCTCGACGTGCGCTTGACCTGGGAGGTCAACCTCCAGAAGGGGCGCTACACGCGGCCGCTGTCGATCGCCCCGGACCTCTGGTTCGGGGTCACCGACAGGTGGACGATCGGGATCACGCACTCGAATGCGAGCGTAGATCGGATCGACGCCGACGCGACGTTCTGCGTGCGCGAGTTCGCCTCGGTGTGTGATCGAGTCTACCGCGGCAGTCACGTCGACGTCCGCTGGTCGTGGCAGGAGGGCGCGCTCGCGGTCGCGCCGCGTGGCCGCTTGCTCCTCCGCGACGTCGATCCGATGAAGCCGGCCGTGACCATCGGCGCGCTCGTGCGCTGGACGCGAGGCCGGTTCCGGATCCTGAGCGATCCGTACCTCCGCGTGGGGCTCGCCAACACGGATCAGGGCAACCGCGCAGCCCTGATGTTCCCGGTGTGGCTCGGCATCCAGCCCACGCGCGGCTGGCTGCTCGAGATCCACACCGGCTACGACGGCGATCTCGCGGTGTGGCCGGACGGCTGGCATATCCCGTTCGCGCTCGTCGCGCGCGTGCGGCCGGCGTCACAGCTCGAGGTCGCGCTCGAGGCCGGGTTCTCGAGCCTGCTCGGGCCGCAGAACAACATCAAGCAGCGCGCGGTGATGCTGACCGTGGGCTGGCGCGGCGGCGTGTGACCTGACGTGATCTACCCGCCGTCGCGCGGTCGCGGCGTTCGCGCCCGGCCGATCAGGCCGACGCCTGGGTCAGCGGCGCCTGCTCGCGCGTCTCGAGGAACCGCAGCTCCGGGTAGTCCTGCTTGGCGCGGTTGAGTTGCCAGTCGTTGCGGGCGAGGAACACCGTGGCGCCCGAGTGGTCCTGCGCGATGTTGTCGCGGTGGGCGTCCGCGAACCTCTTGATCGCGCGCGGATCGTCGCCGTCGACCCAGCGCGCGAGCTCGAACGCGGTGCCCTCGAAGTGGCACGGCAGGTCGTACTCCGAGCGGATGCGATCGGCGAGCACCTCGAACTGCAGCGCGCCGACGACGCCGACGATGAAGTCCGAGCCGAGCAGCAGCTTGAACACCTGCGCGGCGCCCTCTTCGGCGATCTGCTCGAGCGCGCGGCCGAGGTGCTTGGCCTTCATCGGATCATCGGCGCGGACCCGGCGGAGGAACTCCGGCGCGAAGCTCGGGATGCCGGTGAAGTGCAGCCCCTCGCCCTCGGTGAGCGCGTCGCCGATGCGCAGCGTGCCGTGGTTCGGGATCCCGACGATGTCGCCGGCCCACGCCTCCTCGGCGATCTCGCGCTCGTTGGCCTGGAACAGCATCGCGTTGTGCACCGCGATCGCCTTGCCGGTCCGCGGCACGGTGAGCCGCATGCCGCGCGTGAAGTGGCCCGACGCGAGCCGCACGAACGCGATCCGGTCGCGGTGCTTCGGATCCATGTTCGCCTGGATCTTGAACACGAAGCCCGACACCTTCGGCTCGGCGGGCAAGACCTCGCGCTCGCGCGCCGGCTGGGGCCGCGGGGGCGGGGCGAGCCGGGCGACGCCGGCGAGCAGCTCGCGGACGCCGAAGTTGTTCACGGCGCTGCCGAAGTACACCGGCGTCAGGTGACCCGCGCGGTACGCGTCGAGGTCGAACTTCGGGCACAGCTCGCGCACCATCGCGACGTCCTCGCGGAGCTTCGCGACCGCGCTCTCGGGGAGCAGCTCGTCGAGCTTGGGATCGTCGAGCCCGGTGACCGTGATGCCCTCCTGCACGTAGTCGCCGCGCCCGCGCTCCATCAGGATCAGCTGATCCGAGAACAGGTCGTAGCAGCCGCGGAACTCGCGCCCCGAGCCGATCGGCCAGCTCGCCGGCACGACCTCGAGCTGGAGGTCATTCGAGATCTCGTCGAGCAGCTCGAACGGATCGCGACCCTCGCGGTCCATCTTGTTGATGAACGTCGCGATCGGGACGTCGCGGAGGCGGCAGACCTCGAACAGCTTGCGGGTCTGGGTCTCGATACCCTTCGCGGCGTCGAGCACCATCACCGCCGAGTCGACCGCCGTCAGCGTGCGGTACGTGTCCTCGGAGAAGTCGGCGTGGCCGGGCGTATCGAGCAGGTTGAACGTGCAGTCCGCGTAGTCGAACGTCATCACCGACGTCGTCACGGAGATCCCGCGCTCGCGCTCGACCTTCATCCAGTCGCTCGTCGCGCGACGGCGGTCTCCCTTGGCCTTGACGGCACCGGCGAGCTGGATCGCACCGCCGAACAAGAGGAGCTTCTCGGTCAGCGTGGTCTTGCCCGCGTCCGGGTGCGCGATGATCGCGAACGTACGACGCCTCGCGACGGGCGCAGGGAGCTCGAGCGATGACATGGGGGCGCAATCTACGGAATGGAGCCGAGCTGCGCAACCAGGCTCACTCCAGCTGGAGCCCGCAGTCGGAGCACGCGCCGTCGACCAGGGGCGCGGCGGTGCCGCACGCCGGGCAGGGCAGCTCCTCGGAGTCTCCCGTCGGGGTGATCGCGACCGGTGCGAGGCCCTCGCGCTCGAGCGCCTCACGCCACTGGCCGCGCACCAGCGCGCCGAGCGTTCCGAGATCGTCCTCCTGGACCAGGAGGTGCGTGCGGGTCCCTCAACCTTTCCCCGAGCCGGGCGGGCACCCGACCAGCGCGGGGATCCCCGCCGCGAGGCAGCGCTCGCGCAGGGCCTTCATCTCGGCGATCGAGCCCGCCATCGCCGGGACGAGCGGCTTCCCCGCGAGGAGCTGCTCCGCCAGCTCGGCCGTCAGGTGATCCATCTCTCGATCTATACGGCAAAGTTCGCCCGGTCCGAGCACCTGAACGGAAAAACCCGCTCACGAGCCGATCCTACGATCTCGGACCTGGGAGATGATGGTCCGGCGATTCCGAGCGGAATCGTGGTCCATCCGAGCATCCGCGGGGTGGTTCCTCAATCACAAACGTTCAGTGGAGAGGGAAATGCAGAATCTCAAGTTCGGTGTGCTGGTTTGCGGTCTGCTCGGAACGATCGGTGTGTTCTTGCCCATGGTCAGCTTCGGAGACAACTCCATCAGCCTGTGGGGATCCCGCGAGCTCGCCGGCAGCGGGCAGGTGTTCATGGTGCTCATCTCGTTCCTGGCCGCGACCGCGATGGGCGGCATGGGCGTCGCCAAGGGTCTGCAGCGCTGGATGTCGATCGTCGCGACGATCGCGTTCGCGTTCGTGCTGTTCAAGTTCCGCGACGGGCTGTTCGATCTCTTCAAGGGCGCGATCGGCGCGAAGCTCATGGGCGTCGGCGCCTGGGGCGGTCTGATCGTCTCGGTGCTCACGATCGTGAAGCCCGAGCCCGCCAAGTCGTAGCTCGCCATTCGAGCCATCGCGGGGCCGCTCGTTCGCACGGGCGGCCTCTTCGCGTTTTCGGGGGCGGCGCCGTCACGCCGCGGCCGCTATTTCTTGAACAGCTTGTCGAACGCGCGGCGCATCGCACCGGACTTCTTCGGCGCGTTGTAGCCGTCGTTGCCGTACGCGAACCGGGCCGACGGATCGATGCCGTACTGGACGTACAGCGACAGCAGGTCGTGCACCATCGCCGAGATCCCCGTCGTGCGCAGGTCGTACGACAGGCAGTAGCTGTCCGGCTTGTTGCGGATCATCGCCTTCGCGATGATCATCATGATCGCCGGGTCGATCAGCTCGCCGTTGCCGTCGAGGTAGTGCTTGTAGCTGAAGAACCGATCCTCGGGTGCGAGCTCCGGCGCTCCCTGGCCCTCGGCCTTGGGCGCGCGCAGGTTCTGGATCGTGCGGTACTCGTGCTCGATGTACGCCGCGATCGAGTTGTTCTCGTCGCGCTTCTCGTACTCGACGAACTTGCGGAACGCGTCGTAGAGGTTCTTGGGGTTCGCGTACGCGCCGGAGATCAGGTAGTAGAACACCGCGCCGAGCGAGTAGATGTCGGCCGGGCGGCCGACGCTCTTCACCACGCGGCCGCGCACGTTGGTCTCGCTGGGCTCGGCGAACGGGCGGTTGAGCAGGATCTTCTTCCGCGCGCGATCCGCGGCGGCGATCGAGTACAGCTCGTTGCGGTTGAACAGCGAGAACGTGTCGTTCTCGTAGATGTCGATGTAGAAGTCCTCGAAGAACTCGACCTCGGGCGAGCCCTGCGTGCAGTTCACGAGGAGCTCGAACGTGTTGGTCTCCTGCTCGGGGCTCTGGAAGTACAGCGTGCCCGGCACCGCCTGGAACCGCGTCATCGACACGTCGAGGTCGGCGTCCGCGACCTTGCCGACGTTGAAGTCGGCGAGCTTGACCTTCATCTGCGAGCCGCGCAGGTTCGGATCCGGCAGCTTGACGAGGATGTTGGCGGGCTTGATGTCGCGGTGACAGGTGTCGCGCACGAGGTGGGCGAACTCGACGCCCGTCGCGACCGGGACGATGTACTCGAGCACGCGGAAGATCCGCTCGCGCAGCGGCACCGCGAGCAGGTCGTCGCGGCGGCGCTTCTGGCGCGCGCCCTTGAGCCGCTCCTCGAGGCTCATGTCGAGCAGCTCGAGGATCATGAAGTCGTTCTCGACCTTGTCGCGGATCGCGGGCGGGATGAAGCCCGCGCTGTCCCCCTCCCCGGAGGCGAGCAGCTCGACGATGTTCGGGTGACCCTGGACGCGCTCCAGGATCTCCTTCTCCATCTGGAACCGCATCTGGTCCTCGCCGGAGACGCCGCGCTGCAGGCACTTGATCGCGACCGGACGGCGCAGCGTGGTCTTGCTCTCGACCCAGCGCTCCTCGCCGAGGTACGCCTTCGCGAACCGGCCGCTGCCGAGCTCGATCGGGTTGCCGGTCTCGTCCACGACGAACGCGTAGATGCGGCTGCGCGACACGTACGGCGTGGGCTGCGCGATCACGCCCGACACCTGCGAGTTCGGCGGGCCGGGCATCTGCTGCATCACCGAGCTGTGCTGCAGCATGCTGGCCCCGTACATCGGTTGTGCGGCCATCTGCTGCGAGGGTGCCCCGACGTGAGACAGCGACGGTGACGGCGCGGCGAAGTTCTGCGGCGCGGGTTGTGACGATGGGTGCCCCGGCCGCGGCGTCGCGTTCGGGATCTGGTTGATGTTCGTCGCGTCCGCTTCGAAGTCGGCGAAGTCGGCCTCCTCGAACGCAGGCTGCATCGACTGCGACTTGTTGCGCGGTGGTCCGGAAGGCGGACCCGGCGGCGGTGTTTGAGCCATGGCAATGGTCCCAGTCAACCGAGGAGTCAGCGCGTACGCGTCCGCGGAAGCGTGCGTCCTCGAGTGTAAACGAAGTATGCGTCGGATCCCGGCCCGAAGTCGAACAAGATCGGGTCGATACAGTCGTCGGTGCGCACGCCGACGCGCGCGGCGCCGAGCGCGAACGCCAGCTGCCCACCCTCGGGGACCCCGGTCGCGACGCGGATGTGACCGATCTCCTGCGCTCGCGGGGTGACGAGCGCCAGGTCGCTGGGTTGGTTGATGGTCACCGCCGGGGACGGCCGGCCCCCGAGGTACGCCACGAAGCAGGTCAACCCCTTGAGGTGGACCACGAGCCCCTTGGGGCTGTGGATCAACGTCACCCGGACCTTCGTGCACTGCGGTCCCACCAGGTCGGCCTGCCCGTTGGCCCCGACCTGCACGAAGTGCACGCTGCGCTCGCCCGCCGGCTGCGGCGTGTCCATGAGCGGCAGCGGGTGCGCCGGGCCGGTGGGCACGGGCGCGGTCGCCATCCACGGTGGGCGCACCGCCGGTGGCGGTTGCCAGGCCGGGGCCATCTGCGGGATCACCGGCGGGGTCGGCGCCCGCGCCGCCGGCACCATCGGCGGGGCATCCGGGACCGCGGGCGGCGCGCTCGGCCCGGCCAGCGGGGAGCCGGCCAGCGGGGCGCCCGCGGGTGGCGTCGCGGTCGGGGCCCGGAGCGCCGGGGCGAGCGGCGCGGTCTCCTCCGCGTGCAGCTTCTGGAGCTCCTCGGTCTCGGGCTCGATCAGCGCCTGGAGCTCGGTCGCGAGGTCGTCGACGCGCGAGATCCTCTTCTTGGGATCGAACGCGAGCGCGCGCGTGAGCACCGCGATGACGCCCTTCGGCAGCCCCATCGGCTTGAGCGCGTCGCGCACCAGCTCGTCGGCGTGGCGGCGCTTCTTGTACCCGGCGTAGACGTCCTCGTCGGCGAAGATCGCCTTGCCGGTGAGCATGTAGATCGCGACCACCGCGAGCGAGTAGATGTCGGTCGCCGGGCTGACGGGCTGCCCGGCGAGCTGCTCGGGCGCCGCCCAGCTCGGCGAGTACATCGCGAGCTTCTGCCCCGCGACGATCGCGGTGTCCTCGGCGCGCTGCCCGCTGTCCTCGGAGTCGGCGCTCCACTTCGCGATCCCGAAGTCGGCGAGCTTGGGCAGCTGCTTGCCGCCGACCGTGCCGAACAGGATGTTCTGCGGCTTGATGTCCCGGTGCACGATGCCGAGCGCGTGCGCCTCCGCCAGCGCCGCGCACATCGCGCCGATCACGCGCACGGTCTCCTCGAGCGACTGCCGGCCGCCCTCGCGCACGATCTGCGAGAGGGTGCCGCCGTTCATGAACTCGCAGACCTGGAGCGGCATCCCCTCCTGGTCCTTGGGCCCGAGGTGACCGAAGTCATAGATGCGAAGCGTGTTCGGGTGCGTCAGCCGCGACAGCGCGAACGCCTCCTGCACGAAGTGCTCGTAGCTCGTGCGACCCACGCCGCTCTGGCCGCCGAGCCCGGAGAACACCTTGATGCACACCGGGCGCGACAGGCGCTCGTCCTGGCCGCGGAACACGACGCTGTGACCGCCCGACGCGATCTGCTCGATCACGCGATAACGATCCAGCACCACGTCCCCGACCTTGATCGCCGGGGGCGGGTCCGTCGCCTTCGGCGGCTTGGGTGCGCTCCCCATCGAGGGGGGGATGGTACCCCGAAAACGACGACGGCCCGCCGAGCGGGCGAGCCGTCCTCCTAACAACCAGGAACCGGAGTCAGTTCGTTCTCACATCGGCGTCAGGAGCTTCGACGTGCTCGGCGCGACGACCGCCTGGTTGTAACCGACCTTGTGCGCGATGGTGCCGAGCAGGTTCTCGATGCCGATCGTCGCCGACGTCCCGGTCACCTCGTGGTTCGGGCCGTAGACGAGCTCGATCGTGCTGGTCGCACCATCGAGGATGGCCTGGACCTCCACCTCCGCGTCGGCGGAGAGCGTGAGGCCCCACCACTGGATGACGAGCTTGTCGCCGACCGTCTTCTGGCACACCTCGACGAAGTACAGGTCGTCCCAGTACGGAGCGATGATGCCGTTGGGCGCCGTGCTCGAGGGGATGTTCTGGTTGCTCCAGTGCGCCTCGGCGAGGCTCCCGAAGCTCAGGAAGCCGTTGGCCGAGACCCGGAAGGTCGGCGCAGCGAACCCGAAGAAGGCGAAGCCGGCGGGCGGGGTGATCGGGGCGGACAGACCTTCGTCGTCGGCGCCGTACCCGGACCCGTCGTCGACGAGCGCCACCGTGGATCCACCCACGCATGCATCGCTGAACGTGGTCGTGCCGTTCGTGATCGTGTAGGTCGCCGGCTCGATCGCCTGGACCGTGAGGTCGAACGTCTCGGCGGCGGCGGGCTCGGTCACCGGGGTGACGGTGAACGCCGCCCAGCCGTCGCCGATCGCCATCACCTGCGCGATCTCGTCCGCCTGCGGGTCCGCCGAGTCGAACGTCGCGAGGGTGGACTCGTTCGCGCTGACGGTGCGGATGCGCGGATCGAGCGCGGCCGTGTCGGGGTGCACCGTGATCTGGAACCCATTGCCCGCACCACTGCGCACCAGGTAGCGCTGGATCGAGGTCGAACCACCGAGCTGCTCGTCGTTCCGGGTCGTGCTCGAGCCGGCCGGGATGGTGCCGAGGTCGACGTGATCGCGACGCGCGAAGTCGAGGTCGAGCGAGCCGGAGCCGTTCTCCGCGGCGGCGACCACGAGGTAGCTGTCGCTCGGGTCATCGAGCAGGATGCGGCCGGTCGGCGCGCTGCCGTCCTCGGCGAACAGATCCTCGAACACCGGCGTGGCGTCCGCGGCCGTCGCACCGCTCGCGACGAGCGCGCCGAGCCGACCATACGCCGTCGCGGGATCGAAGAAGCGCAGCTCGATGTCTCCGGTGCCCGTCCCGCTCGCGTTGAACTGCTGCCACGGATCGGTCGCCCGGCCGGCGACGTAGGAGAACGCGTTCCCCATGGTGGTGACGGTCTGGCCGGTCAGCGGCGTGCCCTTGGTCACGGCAGCCGCGGTGACGGGCGCGATCGTGCTGGTCGCCTCGACGGTACCCGAGCCCGGAGCGGCCTCCGGATCGTAGACGACGAAGTAGTACCGGCCCGCGCCGCGGTGCCGGATCAGGCCCTGGTACCCGTCCCAGGTCACCCCGTTGAAGCCGCCGTTGTAGGTGAACCGGGCGGCGATGAAGAAGTCCTCGTCGAGCAGGATGCCGTCGACGGGCGTGTTCCAGGCGAGGTCGAGGCCGACGATCTGATCGGCCGCCGTGACGTCGTAATAGAACACGTTGAAGTCGAAGAACGTCGACGGCGAGTCCGTGCGCGCCGGCTGGCTCACGGCGCCGCCGGTCGTCGACAGCGCGGAGGCCTCGGAGGTCCGGACAGTCAGCGCGAACGGCTCCGGATCGGGACCGTAGTTGTAGGTGTAGTCCGCGACGATCAGGGCCGTGTCCGAGTCGTCGAAGCCGAGCACCAGGAGGTCCGCCGGGACGACGGTCGAGCCGAACAGGCCCGCCTCGAGGTACTGGTCGGCCGAGTCCTTGTAGGCGCCGTTGCGCAGGAGCACCACGCTCGGGTTGGCGGTGTCCATGTTCACCACCGCCTGGTTGAAGCCCGTGCCCATCGGCGCCGTGTAGAACTTCAGCTCGCCGCTGATCGTGTCGTTGACGGTCCCCTCGCCGCTGGCGAGCGCGATCGGCGTGGGCGCCGGGATCGCGACGCGCTTGATCGTCGCGTAGTACGCGGCGTCCGGGTGGCCCGCTGCCCCGCCGGCGCCCGCCGCCGGGGGCGACGAGCCGTCGAGGTACATCGACCGGGTGTCGGCGAACACGATCGCGTAGTCACCGGCCGCGGGCAGGAACACCTGGCGCTTCGACGTGTCGCCGGTGACGTTCATGCCGTAGCGGATCCAGCCCGACGCCGCGTTGTTCACCGGGTTGCTCTGGCTGGCCGAGATCACGACGAACGCGGCCATCGCGCCGTTCACGCCGTCGACCGTGACGTCGAGGAGGGTGGGCTCGGTGACGTTGAGGAAGTACAGGTCGTAGTCGGCGTCGCGCTGCCCGTCGCCGTCGGCGTCGCGGAACGGGTTGAACGTGCCCTTGACGATCAGGCTCTCGCCCTCGGGCTTGAGGCTCAGGATGCCGGCGGGCGTCTGGCTCTCCTCGACGAAGCCGGCGCCGTTGGGCTCGGCGCCCTCGGTGACGTCCACCGTGAGGCCCGAGGTCGGGTCCTGGCACTGGTTGTCGATCAGGACGGTGCCGTCCTGGCACGCGTTCGGATCGATCACGCACGAGTTGGTGGTCTCGTCGAGGATCGTGCCATCGGTGCACATCGGCGGACCGCCGGTCCCGACGCAGCGGCCGTCGACGACCGTCGTGTTCTCGCCACACACATTCCCGTTGTCGCCGCAGGCGCTGGCTACGAGCGCGCCTCCGATGACAACAACAAGCGAAAGAGCCTTGTTCATGGGGCCGACATATCCCTGGGAGCTCCCGCAGGTCAACCCTTCTCTGGGCGGCACGCGCGTGTGCATCGAGCGCGAGGCCCGAGACGCACGGGCGAGCTTCGCGCGGGCGCGTCCTCGACGAGGTGTGCTATGGAACGAGGGTGACGTTTCGTCACGGAGTCCTGTCGTTCGCCGCGCTCGCCGTGCTCGGGCTGGGCATCTACCTGTTCGTCGCCGTGCGCGCGACCCCCGAGCTCGCCGCCCCGCAGGGCGCGCCCGAGCGCACGGTCACGCCGAGCCCGGACCACGCGCCCTCGCGGCCCGAGGGCACCGCGAACGCGGGGCGCACGACACGCGCGCGCACGTCCGATCGCAGCTCGAAGCTGCGCGACGTGACGAAGCCGAGGGACACCACCGCGGCCCCCGCCGAGTCGCCCGCGCTGCCGACGTCCGATGGCACGGAGCTCCAGCGGCTCGACGCCACGATGGCCGAGGCGAACAAGGCCTACGACCGCGGCGACTTCGACGCGGCGAAGGAGATCGCGCTGAAGGTGCTCGCGCAGGAGCCGCGCAACGTCCGCATGCTGCGGATCATGGTCTCGGCGTCGTGCATCGAGGGCGACTCGGTCGTCGCCCAGAAGTACTACCTCGACCTGCCCGAGCGTGATCGCGCGCAGATGCGTACGCGCTGTGGACGTTACGGGGTCTCGTTCGAGGAGTCGTGAGACACCCGTGATGGGGTCCACAGCCGACGTGCCGGGACCCCCTGCCACGCCCAGAATTGTGGTACTCCGCGTCGCCTAGCAAGGACGTATCGATGCCTACACTCGTCGAGCTACTCGGAAAAGATCCCGTTCGCCCCCTCGTCGTCGCTGACTGCGTCGAGCTCATCGACGCGCAGGTCAAGCAGAAGGGGCTGGTGATCAAGAGCGCGTACGCGACGATCAAGGCGATCAAGAAGAAGTTCGTGCCGGAGACCGTCGACGGCCTGCTCGACGACTGGCTCGGCAAGCTGCAGCCGCACTACGACCGCTGGGTGCAGGCGAAGCAGCCGCCGTCGTTCGCCGAGTACGTGATCGCCCGCTCCGACGACGTCGCCGAGGATCTGCTGTCGGTGACCGATTCCCGCGCCGAGCGCACCTCGCACACGACGGCGAAGAAGATGTACATGAAGATGCGGGACGGCGCGAAGAAGAACGTGATCGAGGCCATCCCCGATCTGTCGCGCATGATCGAGCGCCACCTCGCGAAGCAGCAGGCCGCGTAGCGGCTACTGCTGATCGAGCAGGTAGACCATCAGATAGCCCTCGGCCGTGCGGCGGGGGCCCGGCGCGCCCGACATCACGCGGAAGTCGGCGGCGAGCTGCCGGCGCTGGTAGCTGCGGTACAGCGAGACCGGATCGATCTCGTGCGTCGGGCCGTGCTCGAGCTCCTCGATCTGGCGGCCGAGGATCTCGGCGGCCCACGCCGGGCTCGCGGCCGCGAGGTGCTGCTGCTGCATGGCGCGGCGGAGCTTCGCGAGCTCCTCGCTCGTCATGTTGAACAGGAACTCCTCGAACGCCGCGCTCTCGTCCGCCGACATGCCCTCGCGCCCGAAGAACTCGAGCACGTCGGGGGAGCAGTCCTCGCAGACGAGCCGGAACGTCTCGGTCGCCCCGAGCAGCGTGCCGTACGCGCTGTTGATCCGGTTGCGGGCGTGCCACGCCGACTCGAGCAGCGGGGCGAAGTCGTCGATCTCGAGGTTGGCGTCGTCCCAGACGGTGATCAGCTGATCGGCCGCGCGCTGCTTGGTCCGGCGCGTGACGTCGGGCTTGCGGAGCAGCGCGAGGAACAGCTCCTCGGCGAGCAGCGTGTAGATCGCTTGCGCGAGCTCCTCGCGTAGCTCGTGCGTGATCTTCGAGCAGTCCGCGCGATCGTCGATCGCCGAGGTCGCCTTCACGAACCCGCGCAGGAAGTTGATCTTCGTGAGCAGGTACGTGCGCGACAGGGTCGCCTTGAGGGGCAGCGCGAGGTCACCCGAGAGGCCGTCGATCGTGCACAGGTGATCGATCAAGGTCTGCTCGTCCCGGCGCTCGCCACCGAGCGCGGTCGGCTTGCGCAATGGGCGCTGGCGCTCGAGCAGCTCCGACGTCGCCTTGAGCTCCTCGATCAAGCTCTGGAGCACCTGGGCATCGGCCGGCGACTGCGTGCTCACCACCGCCATGGCCTGCTCGACCAGCTCCGACTCGCGGCGGTCGAGCACGCTGACGGTATACGCCGTAGCTTGGCCCGACAGCGTCATGCCCGTAGAACCTAGCACGGGGGACGCCGAGGCCGCTTTGTCGCTCACGGTTTCCTCGTCACGAGGCCGACTCGACTGGGACACGGGGTTACTACGTAGTCCGGTTGGCATTGTTCTCTCGTTCGCGGCGTCGACGCACGACGAACCGGATCCCCAGGGCCACAAGACCTAGCACGATCACGGCGGCGATGACGAGGTCGACCTGCTTCGCCTTCGTCACCACGGCTTCCCACTGCGACCCGAGCTCGAACCCGACGATCATCAGGCCGCCTCCCCACAGGGTCGCGCCGATGAAGGTCTGGACGAAGAACGGGACCAGCGGCATGCGCGCGATGCCCGCGGGGATCGAGATGATGTGGCGGACGACCGGCAGGAAGCGGGCGACCAGGACGGTGAACCGACCCTGCTTGGCGAAGAACTCCTCGGTCTTTTCGAGGTCCTTCGGTCGTACGAACACATACTTTCCGTACTTGAGGAGCAGGGGCTTTCCGCCCGCAGCGCCCAGCCAGTAGGACAGGCCCGAGCCGACCAGGGCGCCGATGCTGTTGATCGCGAGGATCGCCGGCAACGAGAAGTCGCCCCGCGATGCCATGAAGCCGGCGAACGGCATCACGAGCATCGACGGGATCGGCACCATCGTGCTCTCGAGCAAGATCAGGATGAACAGCCCGGTGTACCCGAGCTCGCGGACGACATCCTGAACTGCATGAGCGAAGTCCTGAAGCACCGGCTGTTCTTACAGCAGAGCCGGCCGGCGCACCATGGTAAGTGCCTCGCGCTCGAGCCCGTCAGGGCCGTGCCAGGAACGAGAAGAAACGCTCGGGGAAATCGTTGAAGGCCATGTGCGCACCGCACTCCGGGCACCCCATCCCGGGTGGCTCGAAACGCGCCAGGCCAGGGCCGTGCGCGATCGCGTCGATCAGCAGCGAGTCCTCACGCCCGCAGGCGTCACACACGTAAGGGGCGAAGAACGAGGTCACGCTCGCCGCGCCGCGCGTCGCGACGATCATGTTGAGCTGATGCACGAGAGGTTCGGAGACCCGGCGCAGCTCGACCGCGACGCCGGCCTGCTGAGCGGCGCTCTGCATCCGGATCCAGTCGCGCACGCCGAGCGAGTTGATGAACGTCACGCCGGCGAGGTCGAGCACGAGCCGCCCGTGGCGCGCGCGGCCGACGAGCTCGTGGAGCGCCGAGGTCTCGTCGATCGCCCCGGCGAGCACGAGGGCGTCACCCTGCACGTCGATCGTCATCCGGCCACGCGTCTCCATCAGCTTCGCTCCACGAATACGTTATACGAAGACGCCGGCACGCGCTCCGTCGGTGGGTGACGGACGTCGATCAGCGCGATGATCTCGGTGCGCTTGCCCGGCGCGAGATTGAACACGAGGTGATCGGACGAGCGGTACGCGATCGCGATCCCCATGCCGGCGCCGCCCCCGGACTCGCGAACGTCGTTCTTCGCGAGCGCGGCGAGGATCGTCTCGCGGTCGAGGCTCCCGAACTTGTCGGTGACCTCGATCGCGAGATAGCGCGCGTCGCAGCCCCAGCGGATCTTCACGGCGTGTCGCCCGTCGAGCGCGAGGTCCTGATCGCGCGCGAGGTCGCGGCGCGGTCGCGCTCCGCCGGCCTCGACCGGCGCGTTGTGGACCGCGTTCGAGATCAGCTCGTCGGCGACGAGCATCGCCATCGACGCGACGCGCGCGCTCTGCCCGCGCGCCCGGACCTGCGCGGACAGCGTCGCGACGAGCTCCGCGCGCTGGCTGCTGCGCGTCAGGATCGTGGTCTCGAGGTCCGTGCCCCACAGGAGGTACTTCTCCGCGCCGAACAGATCGTTGCGAATCAGCTTCTGCGCGGTGATCGTCAGCTCCTCGGCGAGGATCGGCATCGGGTGGACGAGCAGGTTGGTGACCGCGCCCATGCCGAGGATCCGTGGCAGCTGCTCGCTCGTCGCGGCGCCGAGCAAGGTCATGCAGGCCTCGGCGCCGCGCGCCTTCGCCGCCGCGAGGAAGTCACCGAGCGTCGGTGCGCCCACCGCGGTCCCGTCGACGACGACGAGCACGGGGCGGTGATGCGCGAGCAGGCGCAGGCCCTGATCGAGATCGTCGGCGACGTCGATCGTGTAGCCGGTGGCGGCGAGGATCCGCTGCACGACCCGCTGGGTCTTGCGATCGGGATGCACGATCAGGATCGACGACACCTGACCGCCATCGTACCCCACGCGGGCCCCGGAGCGCGCGCTAGATGCCCGCGCCGCCGCGGCGGTTGCGCCAGACCAGCGCGGCGCAGAACACCGTCGCGAGCGCGGCGCCGCCGAACAGGAATCCGAAGATCGCACCGAGGTCGCCGTCCTTGGCGTCGTACATGCGGGCGATCACGAGCTCCTGCACGACGGGCCCCGTGCTTCCGAACCCGGAGATCACGGCCGTCGCGAACGTCGCGCGGTGGCGGCCACCGACGTCGATCGCGCCCGCGCCGCTGAGCAGGGCGTCGGGGCCATAGAGCGTGAAGCCGACCGCGGCGAGCAGGATCGTGAACGGCACGACGCCCGCCGAGCCGAACATCATGAGCAGCGCCGTCACGGCGGTCATCCCGAGCAACATGAACAGCGCGACCTCGCTGCGCCGGCTGTCGAAGTAGCGGTCCGACAGCCAGCCGGTGATGTAGACGCCGGGGAGCCCGGCGATCTCGAACACCGTCGAGTAGACGTTGGCCTCGGCGCCGGACAGCCCGTAGTTCCGCTCGAGGAAGAACGCGGACCACGACCACACGGCGTAGCGCACGAGCTTCGCGCAGAAGTAGAACCCTGCGACGAGGAGGAGGTTGGTCCACGCCTGCCGCGACAGGCCCATGAAGCCCGCGGGCGGGGGCTCGGGTGTCGTCGCCTCGTCGGTGGGGGTCGCCGGATCGTCGACGGGCGGCAGGCCCACGTCCTCGGGGCGGTCGCGCTGGAACAGCAGGAACTGCACCCACACGATCGCGAGCAGGATCGCGCCGGTGAAGAAGCACCAGCGCCAGGGCGGGGGCATGCCCGGATCGCGCATCGACAGCACCCAGCCCATGACCCAGCCCGAGGCGAGCGCGCCGACGGTGAAGTTCGTCGACCACAGCCCCATCACGCGGCCGCGCTCGTGCTTGTGGAACCAGCCGGCCATCGTGCCGACGTTCCCCGACCAGCCGGTCGCCTGGGACAGACCGTTGACGGCGATCAGGCCGGCCCACAGCCACGGATCGAGCGTGAGCCCCATCGCGAGCGTCGCCGCGATCGACAGCGCCATGCCGAGCAGGACGTTGCGCCGCGGCCCGAGCCGCGTCCCCATCTGCGACGCGACGAACTGCCCGATCGCGTACGCGACGAGGTACGCGGCATAGATGTTCGCGAGCGTCGACGCATCCCAGCCGGTCTCCTCGCCGATCGCGGCCTTCGCCGACGAGAACGGCTTCCGGCAGAAGTAGAAGCCGACGTACGACAGCCAGGTCGCGAGGAACACCTTCGAGCGCCACGACCGGTGCTCGCGAGACAGAGGCGTCGCCATCCCGTCCGAACGTACCGCGTCAGCCGTCGCGGAGGCGCGCGCAGGCGCTCGCGAGCGCGTCCGCGAGTTGTTCCACCATCGCGACGCTGCTGTCACCGACCGGGTCGCCGACGACGATCACGTGACCGGGCCCGTCGCTCCCCGCTACCGCGATCGCCGTCGCGTGCTCCCCGACGAGACGTACGAGGCGCTCCTGCGCATCGCTGTCGGCGCGGACGCCGGTCACCGGAGCGGTCGTGTCGGTCGCGGCCTGCACGAGCGAGTGCTCGGCGAGGGACAGCACGATCCACTGCGCGAGGTCGTCGGAGAGCTGCGGGCCGAAGCCGCGGCTCCCCGTCGCGCTGCCGCCGGCGATCTCGAACAGGATCCCCGAGCGCCAGCGCTCGGCCGCGAGCTTCATCACCGCGTCCTTCGCGGCGTCGACGGTGGTCGCGCGCGCGATCGCCGAGACGTCGAGGGCGCCCGGCTTCGGGATCGGTGGCAACGGTGGGATCGCGGGTGGGCCGGGCGTTCGCTGCGCACGCGCGGCGGTCGCGGCGGCTCGCTCGAGCGCGGCGCGGGCCGCCGGGACCGGCCGCAGCGCCGCGATCGGGATCCCGACCGGCGGCGTCGCGCGAGGAACGCTGTCGCGCGCGAGCGCCCGCGGCGCCGACGTCGGAGCGGGCGTGCTGGTCACCGGCGGCGAAGGTGGTGGCGCGGGGGCCGGCACCGCGGTGGTGGCCGGCGGTGTGCTCGCCGCGGGCGCGGGCGTCGATGGGGGCGTCGACGCGGGTGTCGATGCGGGTGTCGACGCGGGCGTCGATGCGGGTGTCGATGCGAGTGGTGGTGAGGCGACGGACGGCGGCGGGCTCGCGGGCGCGGGCGTGCTCGTCTCGGGGGGCGAGGGCGGCGCCGCGGGCTGGGCCGGCGGCGGCGGCGTGGACGGCGCGCGCGGGCGAGGTGGTGCGAGCGTGCTGGCGAGCGACGCCATCTCGAGCTCGGCGAGCGCGTCCCGGCCGCGACGCGCGCGCTGGGGCTCGGGCAGCTCGGGCAGCTCGATGTCGTCGAGCGCCGGCGCCGTGGGGCTCGTCATCCGCGACAGCGCGAGGTCGAGCTCGGGGAACGGATCGTCGTCGGGATCGCCGAGCTCGAGGGACAGCCCCGTCGGCGCGGGAGACACGCCCGGTCCGCTCGGTCCGGCCGCGAGCGACGCGAGCGAGGAGCGGGGGGCCGCGGCCGACGACACCGCCGAGCCGTGATCGAGGATGCCGCGCGCAGCTGCCCGAGCGGTCTGCGGCGGCAACGTCGGCGTGCGCTGGCCCGGCGGCTGGAACATCCCGCTCTGGCTGAGGTCCTTGCTCACGCCCTGGTCGTCGAGCTCGACGAGCTCGAGCTCGGTGAGGTCGTCCAGCGAGTCGGCCGAGCGACGCGCCGGTGGCGGCACGGCGACCGGGCCGCTCTCGAGCTCGACATCGACGGACGGGATCGGTCCGGTGTCGAGATCGACGTCGAACTCGAGGTCGCCGGGGCCGTAGGTCTCCGCGACGAGCGCCTCGAGCTGCTGCGCCGGTGCGACGGCGAGGAGGATGCGCTCGTTCGTCGCGCGCGCGAGCTGCGCGTGCAGCGCCGGGCTCGGATCGCGGACGCACACGATCAGCTCGCCGGTGCCCATGCGCCCGATCGGCAGCGCGATCGATGCCCGCGCGAGCGACGCCGGGAGCCTCGCGGCCAGCACCTCCTCGCGATGCGCGAGGTGCTTCTGCAGCACGGCCGCGACCGTGTGCTGCTCGCCGAGCGCGCGCGAGGCGTGATCGGGATCGAGCTCGCCGCGCGCGATGAGGAGCGAGCACAGACGCTGGCCCGTCTCGCGCTGGGTCGCCAGCGCGCGCTGCAACGCGGCCAGTTCCACCCAGCCGTGCTCTATCAGGATCTCGCCGATGCGCTTCACGGCACCGCGCCGCTCATCGCACCCATCTTGCCATGGCCCGCGGGTGCACCGCAGGACGCTCGCGCACCAAGTTCACGCGCGTGGCACCGGCGCGCCCGTGAGATCGCGCGAGTGCGAGGACGTAGCTCGCGCGCGCGCGACGCGTAACGGGCCGGAACTCGGGGGGGACGTCGTCGCCGGTGACGTGCGAGCACGCGCTCTGACGCACACCGTGCTGCTCTGGACCAAGTAGCCGTACTCATTGGCAAATTGCGCTCCGCAGCTACGTTTTCCGAGCGTGAGCATCCCCGCCCAGATCGGTCAGTACCGCATCGTCCGCAAGATCGGCGCGGGTGGCATGGGCACCGTGTACGTCGGCGAGCACCTGCTGCTCGGGCGGCGCGCCGCGATCAAGACGCTGCTCCCTACGCTGAGCGTGTACCCCGAGATCGTCGACCGGTTCTTCAACGAAGCGCGCGCGACCAGCGGCATCAACGACCACGGCGTCGTCCAGGTCTTCGACTTCGGATACCACGTCGACGGGACGGCCTACATCGTCATGGAGCTGCTCGAGGGCGAGTCGCTCCAGGATCGCATCGAGCGTCAGGGCCGGCTGCCCCCGAGCCAGGCGCTGCGCATCGCGCGTCAGGTCGCGAGCTCGCTCGCCTCGGCGCACGCGTGCGGCATCGTCCACCGCGATCTCAAGCCGGAGAACGTGTTCCTGATCCGCGATCCGGAAGCACACGGTGGCGAGCGCACCAAGATCCTCGACTTCGGCATCTGCAAGCTCGGCGTCGACAACGCGCGCACGACGCAGTCCGGCACGACGATGGGCACGCCGGTGTACATGTCGCCCGAGCAGTGCCGCGGCGCCGGCCGCGTCGACGGGCGCTCGGATCTCTACGCGCTGGGGTGCGTGCTGTTCCACATGCTCGTCGGGCGCCCGCCGTTCCAGGCCGAAGGCGCGGGCGACTACATCGTCGCGCATCTGCAGCACGCGCCGCCGTCCCCGACGTCGCTCGTGCCCGAGCTGCCGACCGCGATCGATCCGCTGCTCGCCCGCTGCCTCGAGAAGGCGCCTTCCGACCGGTTCCAGTCGATGACCGAGCTCGCGGAGGCGATCGAGCAGGTGCTCGCGAACCTCAGCACGCCACCGATCGAGACGCCGTCCGCGCCGACGACCTCGCAGCGTCTCGACGTCGGGACGAGGCTGCCCGTGCGGTTCGCCGGTGGCGCCTGGCTCTCCGAGTCGACACCGCCGCCGGCGTCCGACGCGAGCGCGCGGGTCACCGGGTTGCGTCGCCCGCGACGCGCGGCGCTCGCGATCGCGCTCCTGGTCGTGGTGACCGCGGCCTCCGCGGCGTGGATCCGCGCGGATCGCGATGGCGCGAGCGCGCACGCGTCCGCCACCGGCCCCGCTCCGATCGTGGCGAGCCCGGACGCGGGCGCCGACGAGCCCGCGCTGCTCGACGCGGCGGCGCTGGACGCGGCGCTGCTGGATGCGGCAGCGCTCGACGCGGCGGCGCTGGATGCGGCAGCGCTCGACGCGGTCATCGTGGCGATCGACGCGCCCCTTTACGCCGAGCCCGTGCCGATGCCCGCGCCCGAGGCACCCACCGAGACCGCCGCGACGGCAGCGAGCACGCCGGCCGCGTCGCCGACCGAGGTCGCGTCGCCGACGGAGGTCGCGTCGCCGACCAGGGCCTCGTCCTCGACCGAGGTGCGCCCGAAACTCCTGAAGCGCCGCGGGCGCGCCTCGCGTCCCCGGCGAGCGCCGCCGGAGCCCGCGCCCGCGACGCCCCCTTCGCCTGCGCTGGTGACCTCGCCGGAGGCTGCACCGGAGGCTGCGCCCGAGCCCGCACCGGAGCCTGCGCCCGAGCCTGCACCCGAGCCCGAGGCTGCGCCCGAGCCCGCGCCCGCGGGCTCTCCGACGCCCACGCCTGACGTCTCGCCCGAGGACCTCTATGACACCCGCTGATCGTGCCCGCGTGACCGCCGCGCTCGTCGCGGTGGGGCTCGCCGTCTCGGCGCCGGTCGCGACGGCGCAATCCGCCGAGGCGGAAGCGCTGTTCCGCGAGGGGCGTCGCCTCCTCAAGGACGGCGAGCTCGCCGCCGGTTGCGCGAAGCTCGAGGCGAGCGACGCGCTCGAGCCGAGCGTCGGGACGCTGCTCAACCTCGGGGACTGTCGCGAGCGACAGGGCAAGCTGGCGAGCGCGTGGGCCGCGTTCGAGAAGGCGGAGGCGCTCGCTCGACGCACGGGCGCCGACGAGCAGCGACAGGCGGAGGCGCGCCGGAGGGCCGCGTTGCTCGAGCCGCGGCTGTCGACGCTGACGCTCCGCGTGACCGCCCCGGTCGAGGGCCTCGTGATCCGGCGCGACGCGCTACGCATCGAGCAGGGTGCCTGGGACACGCCGGTTCCCGTCGACGCCGGCACGTACACGATCGTGGCCGAGGCACCGGGCCACCGCCCGTGGCGCTCCGAGATCCAGGTGCTGCAGGAGATGCGGCGGGTCGTCGTCGTGCCGGCGCTCGCGCCCGTCGAGCGCGTCGCCACCGCGCCGGTGTCATCGGCCGGCACGACCGCACCGGTGCGCTCGTCGCCGCGGCTCGCGGTCATCTCCACACCGGCCTCGCCGGGGACCTGGACGGGCACCCGCGTGGTCGCCGCGGGCGTCGGGCTCCTCGGCGCCGGCGCGGTCGGGACCGGCATCTACTTCGGCGTGCGCGCGCGGGATCTCGCGGACGCCTCCGACGCGCGTTGCCCGCTGATCACCTGCGCGGACGACGAGGCGCTGCGCCTCAACGAGCGGGCGCGGGATGCGGCGACGCGCGCGAACGTGCTCTACGCCGCCGGCGGTGCCGCGCTCGCGGCGTCGCTCGTGCTCTGGCTGGTCGGCGCGCCCGAGCCTCGCACGGTCGTGACGCCGGTGACGAGCGATCGGGCGGCGGGGATCTCGGTGGCCGGGAGGTTCTGATGTCGCGTGGCGTGCTCGGGATGCTGACCGCCCTCGCCGCCTGCTCCGTGACGGAGAAGGAGCCGGTCTCCGGGGACGCAGGTCACGACGCGCGCACGCCCGCCGAGGACGCCGGCGCTGGCAGCGATCCCGAGACCACGATCGAGGAGGCTCCGCCCGCGTTCAGCGCGACGCCGACGGCGACGTTCGTGTTCCGGTCCGACGTCGACGACGCGACGTTCGCGTGCAGCGTCGATGGAGGGCAGCCGGCGCCGTGCACGAGCCCGCTGGTGCTGACGCTCGACGACGGCCCTCACCACTTCGCCGTGGGTGCGATCCGCAGCGCCATCGAGCGCGACGGGACGCCCGCGGAGCACGTGTGGACGATCGACACCGTGGCGCCCTCGACGATGCTCGCCAGCGCGCCGCCGCCGGTCGACCCGCAGAGCATCGCCACGTTCGTGTTCACCTCGGACGAGGCGAGCGCCACGTTCGACTGCGCGCTCGACAGCGAGGCGTTCGCGCCGTGTCAGAGCGGGCTCTCGCTCGGACCTCTCGGTGACGGAGCGCACGCGTTCGCGGTCCGCGCTCGCGATCGAGCTGGCAACATCGACCCGAGCCCGGTGATCCACGTATGGGTCATCGACACGAGCGCGCCCGACACGCTGCTGATCAGCGGCCCGAGTGGCACGACGAGCGAGCGCACGGCGACGTTCTCGTTCCTGTCTCCCGACGCGGGATCCGGCGCGAGCTTCGAGTGTGCGCTCGACGACAGCGCGTTCGATGGTTGCACGTCTCCCCACGCGGTCGCGGAGCTCGCCGAGGGTACGCACACGTTCGCGGTCCGCGCGCGTGATGCGGCCGGTAACGTGGATCCGACGCCGGCGGTGTGGATGTGGAGCGTCGATCTCGCGAGCACGCCGCGATCCGCATCCGGACCGAGTGCGAGCCCGACGCAGACCGGCTCCTCGACGAGCTTCGCGACGCCCCGTAGCCTGGACCGAGGTCCGTCATGAGCGACTCCAGGCAGGTGGATGTTCCGGTGACAGTGCCGGCGGAGGTGATCGTCGAGGTCGCGTCGCGCAGGTTCCACGTACCGTTCGAGTGCCCGTGCTGCGGCGCGGTGCCCGAGGCGGAGCTGGCGGTCCCGATCGCGCGCGCGGAAGGGCGCGAGGTCGCCGAGGACAGCGCGCGGCACCTCGACTTCCCGTACTGCGCGCGCTGCGTCTCGCACGTGATGCGGTGGGAGCTGGCCGGCGTGGTCTCCGCGGCGC
>Ga0164243_10002886_pt1 | contig 27887 bp, 25 predicted proteins | sample OricompcompostOP_FD_108781 | JGI IMG/M metagenome (GOLD analysis project Ga0164243, IMG submission 108781) | Organic Plus compost microbial communities from Emeryville, California, USA - Original compost - Organic plus compost (OP) | ecosystem: Engineered > Solid waste > Mixed feedstock >...
CCAACCCCCAGGATTGACCTGAGCCCGAGCATCGGCGATCATCAACCCACGGTCGACCACCGGGACCCAACCCGGTCCCATCCTCATGGCAAACCGGTGGTCCCTTCACGCTGGCAGACGACACCTACACAGGACGAGGCTGACGTTCGGTTGCCTCCGCCACACGCTCCACATGCCAGGAGTACGAAGATCACAATCGGCCACGCCAGGCTGCGCCTCACGGACGAATTGTCCGTCTGCGATCCGACGCAGCGCGTCGGACCAGTGTCATCGGAAGCAGATCGTGACGTTCAATGCCACGGCACCGCGACGGCGAACTCCTCAGCCACGTCTTCCAAGAGCCGCCGATGTTCCTCGCCCACCGGTACTCCCTCATCGCGATAGGCAGCCTCCTTGGCAGCCTCCGGACCACCGGGCATATAGCTGCCGCTGGAGCCTGGGACCGGTGTCAGCGTCCGTACGGTTCGGACGTACTCGTCCATCTCGGCCTTGAACGTCGCCGGATCGATGAACAGATCGATTCGCATCGCCACGACCATCGAGCCCTGATTGGCACCCGGCCAATGCCGGTCCGCCCGCGACGGGTCGATCGGCACTCCCGCCAGCAGCCCGCCCCAGCTCTGGCACACCATGCCCATGCCGATGCTGCGATGGACCAGTCCCGGGGCGACCTCGGCGAACAGCTCCCGCGAGGACCCCTCGTACAGGTCATGCATCGCCCCGAAGTCCAGAACCAACGGAGGCTCCTCCGCGGTCGGCGCGCTGAACGACATCGGCGAACCACCCGCAGCGGCGTACACCTCGTCACCGGGCTGCAGATGGAGTTGGTGCCCCGAGGTCACGAAGCAGAGCAGGTCGTGGGACAAAGCGAGTCGGGAGTACAGCCCGGCGGCGCCGAAGTGCCCGTGATTGCGGGTCACCAATACGGCAACCCCGGACGCCAACGCCTTGTCGATCACCTGCTGGGTGCCCTCGTACGCGGGGAAGTAGCCGAGCCCACCGTCACCGTCAACGAGAAGGGTGGTCGGCGTCTCCCGCAGCGTCGACACCGACGGTTCGGGATTGAGTTGGCCGTCGCGCAGCAGCCGTGCGTACGTGGCGATCTGCCGGGTGCCGTGACTCACCACACCGCGCAGGTCATTGCCGACCAACAACTCGGCAAGCAGGTCAGCCCGCGGCCCCGGCAGGCCGGCGGCGCAGCCAAGCCTGCGGCAGAAGTCGCCCAGCTCGGCGGCTGGCACCCGGATGAAGGTTTCGGGCGGGATGTTCATGGGAGGATCTCGTCAAGGGTCAGCACAAGCAGAGTCTTGCAGACCTGGGCATGATCATCTCTTCCTGGTACTGCGTGGAGTTGATCAGCCCGCTTCCAAAGCTGTCGTCACCGACAAGCCGGCTGGTACGAATAGGACATGACTGCTCGGCTTCTGCTCGTCCACAGTCCGCTCGTCGGCCCCTCGACGTGGGAGTTGGTGGCGAGGGAGCTGACCGAATCCGGGTATGACACCGCCGTCGTCGACCTGACCGGCACAGTGGTCAGCGGACCACCGTACGGACTCAGGCAGGCCCAGCTGATAGCCCGGGATTCGGCCGGCCGGCCGACGATCCTGATCGGTCACAGTGGTGCCGGACCGCTCCTGCCGGCGGCGGGAATGATCATCGGCCGTGTCCTGGGCTACATCTTCGTCGACGCCGGTCTGCCGACGCCGGGGCAGTCCTGGATGGATGCTGCGCCTCTCGAACTCGCCGAGCAGCTCAAGCAGACGGCCGACGACAAGGGTTGGTTGCCGGCTTGGCCCGATTGGTGGAGCGATGCCGTGTTGCACCAGCTCCTGCCCGATCCCGCCACTCGGCAACACTTCGTCCAGGAATGTCCGCGACTGCCGCTGGACATGTTCGAGGAGGTCCGCACTCCTGTCGCGCAGTGGCCCGATGCGCCCGCTGGCTACCTGCAGCTGAGCGAGGGATATCAGAAGGAGGCGACCCGGGCCCGGGAGCTCGGATGGCCCGTTGCCGAGCAGCCCAGCCACCATCTGGCCATGGTCACGGAGCCGGGGCGTATCGCCAAGTCACTTCGAGAACTGATCGGTCAGTTGGTACCCGGCTAGGCACACAAATCCGGACGTAAGTCCGAGATCAGAGCTCCACCGGTCTGATGTACTCGTAACTGATTTCCGAGTCGGCCCAGGCGATCCGTGGGTCGATCCTGCGGGTGAGCTTGTATTGCAGCGGCTGGAATCCGCGATTTCTCCAGAACCGGTCACTGGTCAGATTCGACGATGTCCATTCGACGGCACAGAACCGGAAGCCGGACCGGCCGGCCCAACCCAGCGTGTAATTCACGATCGCCGTCCCGACGCCTCGGTGTCGATCACTCCGTGCGACCCCGGCAATGCCGATTGTTGCCGTGTCGGCGAAGCGGGGATCGGGATTGACCTGGAGGAAGCCCGTGATTCCGTCGTCGGCCTCGGCCACCACCACCTTGTGGTGATCCGAGGCCATGGCTCTTGTCAGCTCATCGCGGACGAACTCGTGATCCGAAAGTGCGGGCCGGAACATCGGCGATTCCGCGTGGAATCGAGTGATCTCGCGGGCTCGCTCGACCAGCGCTTCGAGATCACCGATTTGCGCCTCCCGGACCAGAGACGCCGTGGAGCGGGCGGCGTCGCTCGCCCGAGCCGGCAATGCCTGTACGCCCTTCACCTGGTCCACGCCAAAGCCGAGTTCGAACCACGTCTCCATCGCGGTGTGATCGCAGCTGTTGATCGCGATGGTGTGGGTGAAGCGTACCGCGGCGACAGCGGGATCCTCAGGCATTCGCTGGGAAGTCGACGGCAAGCGGATGTCCGAAGCTGGCGGCACGCTTGAGGGGTGAGTCTCCTGCACGCCGACGCGGACTGCTTCTTCGCGTCGGTCGAATTGCGCAGCCGACGTGAGTTGCTGGGGCAACCGGTCGCGGTTGCGACGCATATCGTCATGTCGGCCAGCTACGCCGCCCGGGATCGCGGCGTGCATGGTGCGATGCCCTTGCGGCAGGCGCAGAAGCTGTGCCCGGAGCTTGTGGTCCTCCCGCCGCGGGCCGACTATCAGGCGGCAGGGGAGGCGTTGATGGCGCTGTTCTGGCGGTTTGCCGTCCAGGTGGAACCCGGATCCATGGAGGAGGCATTCCTCGATGTCGGTGACGCCGATCCGGTGGCGACCGCGACGGCACTGCGGCGGGCCGCTCAGGACGAACTCGGCCTTCCCGTCACCGTTGGCGTGGCGCGAACCAAGCTGTTGGCCAAGTTGGCATCCCGCCGAGCCAAGCCCGACGGCATGCTCGTGATCACCCAAACCGAGGAGAGGCGTCTTCGGTCAGCCTTGACGATTGACGAGCTGTGGGGTGTCGGCCCGACGACTGCCGCACGACTCGCCGATGCCGGCGTAATCCGGGTCACCGATCTTACGAACTTCGACGAGGTCGGCCTGCGGGCGATTGTGGGTACGGCAATGGCGCGGCGACTGTTGTCCATCCGGGACGCAACCGATGATGCGACGGTCCGCCAGCTCGGGCCGAAGCGTACGGTCTCGGCGTCCCGAACGGCCATGCGGCCGTCAAGTCGCTGGTCCGATATCCAAGCGCATGCCGACGGCGTGATCGAACTGGCACTTCAGCGGCTCGCCGCCTCACACGATGGTCAGGCTGTCACCCATCACATCGACATACAGATCACCTACGCCGACCGAGGTCAATGGAGCAGTGGCCTCGACCTGCCGACGGCGACCCGCGAGCCGGAGGAGCTACGCCGCCGTTGCCGGGAATTGATCATCGCCAGCGGTTCGCAGACGGCGGGTCGGCCAGTGCTGTTGATCATGGTGTCGTTCCGACTGACCGGCGTACCCGGCAATCGGCTTCAGGGCGCGCTGCCGCTGTTCTGACCGCAAACCGTCAGCGGAAACGTGGGTCCGGAACCTTGCGACCGTGGACCAGGCAGAACGGATGCCCGGCCGGATCCTCGAACACCCGGTAGCCGGTCTCCGGAGCACCGGTACGTCGCACCGCACCCAGTGCCAGCACGGCCCCGATCGCCGGGTCGAAGTCCTCGACACTGATGTCGACATGCAGTTGTTGAGGGTGCTCGCTGTCCGGCCACTGCGGGGCGACGTACCTCTCAACTTTCTGGAAGGCAAGCTCTCGCATGTGCTCTTCGCGACCGATCACCACCCAGTCCGGTTCGTCCTCGAGAACCCGCATTCCGAGGATCTCCGCATAGAACGCTGCGAGGCTCCGCGGATCCGGGCAGTCGAACACGGTCTTCTCCAGACGTCCGATCATGCCTCCATCCTGACGCAGGGAGCCATGAGGTCGTCGAGTGCTTGCGAACCAGTCGGGCTATCGCGAATCCTCCAGCCTGACGCCGACCTGGAGGCCGACCTGGAAGTAGCTCACCGCGCCCTCCTCCAGGTACCCGCGGATCTCGGTCACCTCGAACCAGTCGAGATGACGGAGAGTCTCCGATGCTCGCGATAGGCCTGTCTTGATGGCTGCGTCGATGCTGTCCGGTGATGTTCCGACGATCTCCGTCACCCGGTACACGTGGTCTGCCATGGCTGCCTCCAGCTCGTTTGGTCCCAAGCACTCATTCTTGTCCTGAGACATCTGCTCTGACCAGGATCGGGGTTCACGGGAAACAACGAGGGTGCCGAAGTCGGCGGATGGCTCGTAGAGTCTGAGTTGTGCAGGGTCCTGCGTACGGGCCCGGGAAGGGAGCGCTCGTGCTGACGTGCTGCTGCGTGACCTGCTGAGAGGGGACGACGCCGCAGCCGGTGCGATGAGATGACACCTACCGGTGGCCACGGGCATGAGCTGGTGGACAGTGGTCAGGACAAATGATCTTCGTGATCAACAAACCTGATCGTGGTTCGGATCCGCGGAAGCGGTGAAGTCGGAACCGGAAGTAATCGCCCGATCGAGGGCGGTGAAGCGCGTCACTCTCTCGTCAAGCCCGGTGCCCGGGAGATCTCCCGGGGAGAACCAACGGAACCCTCCGCCTTCGCAGTCGTTTCCCTACGACCGCGGAGAGCAGGAGTGTCTCGCGCAACCGAAAACCAATCGTTCATCTGCGCTCATTGCGGCGAGCGCGTTCATCGTCTCCGGAACGGCAGCTTTCGAAACCACTGTCCGGCATGTTTGTGGTCGGTGCATCTGGACAACAGGCCGGGGGACCGCGGGTCGACCTGCGGCGGGCTGATGGAGCCGGTCAGACTGGAGCAGCCTCGCGGGAAGGGGTTGGCCGTCGTCCACGTGTGCACGGTCTGTGGCCGTCGGTCACGCAACCGGCTTGCCGGCGACGACCCGCGACAGCCGGACTCCTGGGAGGCGATAGCCCGTATCCAGGAGCGTTCGGCCAAGCCGTGAAGAGAGGAAGCGGCGGGGGGAGGGACGAAAGCATGGGGACCAGCACCGATTCTGGTGGTCCGCGGACCGCCGATGGTCATCCACCGCATCGCTACACCGCCGAACTGGCGGCAGAGATCGAGCGCCGCTGGCAGGACCGCTGGGAACGGGAGGACTGTTTCCGCGCGCCCGATCCCGGTGAACCAGGTTCGGAGAACGAGAAGTTCTACCTGTTGGACATGTTTCCGTACCCGTCGGGTGCCGGCCTGCATGTCGGTCATCCGCTGGGCTATATCGGTACCGACCTCTTCGGCCGCTACCTGCGCATGAAGCAGCGGAACGTCTTGCACGCAATGGGTTACGACGGTTTCGGCCTGCCCGCCGAGCAGCACGCCATCCAGACCGGAACCCATCCGCGCACGACCACCGACACCAACATCGCGCACTACCGGGAACAGCTGCGTCGTCTCGGCCTCGCCCATGATCGCCGCCGCTCGGTGGCAACCACCGACCCCGGCTATTACCGGTGGACCCAGTGGATCTTCCTCAAGATCTACAACTCCTGGTACGACTCCGAGCAGCGACGGGCCCGTCCCGTCGAGGACCTGGTGGCCGAGTTCGACGCCGGCCTCCGCCAACCGTCCGGCGGCCGTCGCTGGGCCGATCTCGGACCGGCAGAGAGGCGGATGCTGATCGATGAATTTCGGTTGGTCTACATCGCAGACGCGTTGGTCAACTGGTGCCCAGGTCTGGGCACCGTGCTGGCCAATGAGGAGGTCACAGCCGAGGGCCGCAGCGAGCGAGGTAACTTCCCGGTGTTCCGCCGTCGGCTCCGCCAGTGGATGATGCGGATCACCGCGTACGCCGACCGGCTCTCCGACGATCTGGACCGGTTGGACTGGCCGGAGCCCATCAAGATCATGCAACGGAACTGGATCGGCCGTTCCGAGGGTGCGCGGATCCGGTTTCCGATCACCGACCGGACTGCCGATGCGGACGCACAGCCATCCGTGATCGAGGTGTTCACCACTCGGCCGGACACACTGTTCGGCGCCACCTATCTCGTGCTGGCACCGGAACATCCGCTGCTGTCGACACTGATCGCTGACGCATGGCCCGATGCGACCGACCCGCGATGGACCAACGCGGCCGAAACACCCGAGCACGGCATTGCCGGCTATGTGTCCCGGGCCTCCCACAAGTCCGAGCGCGAACGGCAGACCGGCCTCGACAAGACCGGCATCTTCACCGGGAGTTGGGCGACCAACCCCGCCACCGGCAGTCCGATCCCGATCTTCGTCGCCGACTACGTGCTGACCGGTTACGGCACCGGGGCGATCATGGGCGTCCCCGCACAGGACCAGCGTGACTGGGACTTCGCCGCCACCTATGGGCTGCCGATCATCCGTACGGTCATCCCACCCGACGGCTGGGACGGACAGGCCTACACCGGTGACGGACCGGCGACCGCCTCCAGCATCGATCAACTGTCGTTGGACGGGCTGATGGTGGACGAGGCACAGCGGGTGGTGATCGATTGGTTGGGCGTCACCGGGCACGGCGAACCGGCAGTGCAGTACAAACTTCGGGACTGGTTGTTCTCCCGCCAGCGCTACTGGGCGGAGCCCTTCCCGATCGTTTGGGACGACGTCGGCCCGCTACCGTTGCCGGAGACCCATCTGCCGGTCCGCCTGCCCGACCTGGACGACTATGCGCCCCGAGCGCTTGATCCGTACGACGCGGAAAGTGCTTTGGAGACCCCGCTGTCCAGGGCGGCCGAATGGATCGACGTCGAACTTGATCTTGGTGACGGATTGCGTCGCTACCGCAGGGATGCCAACACGATGCCGCAGTGGGCCGGATCGTGCTGGTACTACCTCCGCTATGTGGATCCCGATGATCGCGACTTCTTCGTAAGGGCCGATCTTGAGCGCTATTGGATGGGTCCCGATCCAGACCGGTCCGGCGACCCGGGCGGAGTTGATCTTTACGTCGGGGGAGTGGAGCATGCCGTGCTGCACCTGCTCTACGCCCGCTTCTGGCACAAGGTCTTGTTCGATCTCGGCCCGGTGAGTTCGCCGGAGCCGTTCCGGCGGTTGTTCAACCAGGGCTACATCCAGGCGTACGCGTACGTTGACCAACGAGGCTCGTACGTTCCGGCCGAGGAGGTCTCCGAAGAGGCCGACGGTAGTTTCTCGGGGGAGGGAACGCCGGTCACGCGTCAATACGGAAAGATGGGCAAGTCCCTGCGGAACGTGGTGACGCCTGACGAGATCTGTGACCGGTACGGTGCCGACACATTCCGGCTGTACGAGATGTCGACCGGACCATTGGAGGCATCACGTCCCTGGTCGACCCGCGATGTCGTCGGCTCCTTCCGATTTCTTCAACGACTGTGGCGGCTGCTGGTCGACGAAGCCACCGGTCTTTCCCGGGTCACCGAGGAGCAGCCCGACTCGGACACTTTGCGTCGGCTGCACCGGACGATCGCCGGTGTCGATGCCGATCTTCAAGACCTTCGTACCAATACGGCGATCGCCAAGATCATCGAATTCAACAATCACCTGACCAAGACGTACGGATCCGCCGGAGTTCCGCGGGCGGTCGCCGAACCACTGATCCTGATGCTGGCGCCGCTTTGCCCGCATGTTGCCGAGGAGCTGTGGGCAGGTATCGGTCACGTCGGATCATTGATCCGCGAACCGTTTCCGACGGCGGATCGGCAATGGCTGGAAAGTGACACGGTCGACTACGTCGTTCAGGTCAACGGCAAGGTACGCGCGATGCTCACCGTGCCTGCCGAGACCGATCCCGCCGAGGCGGAGAACGCAGCGCTTGGGCTGGAAAAGATCATCGTCGCGCTGGCCGGGCGAACGCCACACAGAGTCGTCGTCGTGCCGAACCGGCTGATCAACATCGTCGTCACTTGAGCAGGCAGGCGAGAGCCGGGAATCAGAGCCGTCGCGCCAGGTCGGCGGCGTACTCGTCGAGCTGGCGTTGCTGGCTGCTGGTACCAGTAGCCGCCGTGTAGCCACACCAGTCGATCGTTCGGCTCGACCCGACGGGGTTATCCGTTGACCACCTTGGACAGTTCGGCGAACTGGTCTCGCGTCGCCTGCAACGCCGTCGCGTAGGCGAGGTCGAAGAGAGACTTGCCGGCGTTGGGTCCGCTCTGGACGATCTTCGCGCCCTCGGTCGATGTAGGGGAGTCCTTGTTCAATTCCGCGTGCGTCGGTGCGTTCGGACCGCACAGTTTTGGCCAGTCGAGCAGGAACGTTCCGCTCACGATGTCGGCTGGCAATGAGCCGACCTGAAGGTCCCAGGTAGGGATCGGATCGACGTCGGTATGCAGCTCGATCCAGTTGGAGTGCGCGTAGAAGTCCTCCACCGTGTGGATCATCGTCCCGAAGTCGACAAAGGTGTTGGTCTCGACCGTTGTCGAACGGATCAGCCCCCACAGGTCCTCGATCCGTTCTGTGCCGGGACCGAATGCACAGTTGTCGAAGTGCCACGCACTGTTGAACTGATTGGCGTCGGTCGCCAGATTCGCGGCGACGATGACATCAAGTTCATCCTTGATCTTCGGATCGTCGGGGCACGCCGCCGTGGTCAGTGCCGCGTGGTAGTCGAGGTTGAAGTACAGCCGGTTCGGGTTGCGCTCTTGATCGGTCCTGATCATTGGATCGTCATCGCTTTCTCGGATGTCGGCGTTGCCTCGGACAGCCGCTGCATCCAGTCATCGGGCACGGCGAAACCGAAGCTCCACCTGTCTCGTTCCGCGCGGTTCACGATGCAATGCCAGAGAACCGGATCTTCGCGGATCTGGAAGAAGCGAATCAGCTTCGGGCGGTCCGCGAGCGTGACCAGCTCCTTGGTGTACGGGTTCATGTACCGCATGAAGGTCCGCGTGTCACCGGCCGGGATCTCTTCGTCGAAGTCGATCAAGTACATCCGCCAGCCCGGCTGGGTCTGGTTGGTGTGCCACAGCCGATACGCGTAGGGCGGGTACCACATGCTCCCGGAGAATCGGATGTCCGGGCCGAACACCGTCTCAAGATGCTCCAGCGTCCGCACCTTGGCGTCGAAGTACGCCTCGTACTCCGGCAGACTCGGCGTCTGGTCGAGATTGATCAGATGGAAGTCACGTCGCACCGGAGTGTCCTCGCTGCCGGTCCAGTGTGGGGCCATGATCTCGTCGTAGCGCTCCTGGAATCCCGGGGAAGCAGGCGATTGGTCGGCCCACTGATAGTCGTCGGCCCGGAATGCGCTGCGGAACCGATCGAGGTCGGCGGTGGCCGGCCGAACCCGGAGCCTCGGCAGCTCATCGATGATAGGAGCCAACTCGGCGATCTCGCCGACCTGGAATTCGTAGTGCAACGCCGAGGACATCGCCGAGTGCTCCGGCGAACTGGGCTGAACCTTTTCCTCGGCCGCGCCCTCATCGGCATTGCGTTCCATCACCGCGGCCATGATCGACTCCCCGTCGAACGCGAACCCCAGCCGCTGCCCCAGCAGCGGGAGCTCGGCCAAATCGGTGATGGCTCTCATCATCCTGGCGATCTCGAGATCATGATCAGCGAGGTCGAGGAACTCGTGGCATGCAGACATCGTGGTCATTCACGTACCTACCTTCCAGAACGTTGGATTCGGAGAATCGAGCACCACCGGTGACGGCACACGATCCGGTTCGGCGACCCGGAGAAAGTGCATGCCGACGCCGGCAATGCCGACCATCAGCCCCGAGAGCGGTTGGCGGCCGGCTTCCTCGCGGGGCCAGTTGGACGCGGCTGCCAGGCGCCGCCACATCGCCTGGGCCTGAACGTTCGCTTCGAGTTGGAACGCGGGCTCATGCTGTCGGGCCGCGATCCGGAGCAACATCTCGGAATTCCCGGAGACTCCGTGACACAGCGTCTCGTTCCCGACCGATGACAGCCCACGCAGCGTTGCGGCGAGGGCCGTGTACGCCTCATCGAGAAGCAACCCGTCGCCGTGTTCCAGAGCCGACCACGATTCCAGTCGGCTGAGTCCGATACCGGGCGCGCCGTTGCACCAGGCGTTGCCGAAATGACGCCGTCCGTGAACCGGATCCTGCATGCTCGTGCGCAGGTCGCACCAGTCCTGATGGTCGGCGTCGAAGTGGTGCCGTTCGTACTCGAACGCCGCCAGCCCGGCATCGATATAGTCGGTGCGTCCGGTCGCCGCGCCCAGCCGGACCAGCGCCCAGCCGATGCCCGCCGCTCCGTGGGCGAACCCGGTGAGGTCGTCGATCCCCACCTCCGGCGCGCTCGACGGCCAACTGAGACCACGCTCTCTGGGCACAGCACGATCCAATAAATGTTGAGCACATCGGTGCGCTGTCTCCAGCCCGATGTCCGAGGTGTCGGCCATGGCCAGCAGCACCGCGATCACCCCGGCGCTGCCGCTCAGCACGTCGAGCTCCCGGTCGGCATCGATCAGCCGATCGATCTGCGCAACGTGCTCGACGGCAAGATCCCTCAGCTCCTGTTCGCCCCACAGGGCCGAGAGGTGGGAGAGCACGTACGCCTGTCCTGCCAGTCCGTCGAATCCGCCGATTCCTCGGGGCGGGTGGCACAAGGAGTGCGCCAACGCGTCCCGTGCCGCGCGGTTCATGGCGGGGGAGGGGACGATCGCGTCGAGATAGCCGAGGAACAAGGCGACTCCCGCGCTCCCGTAGTAGAGCGTGCCTTCGATGTCGCTCAGATCCGCATCGGCCGCGGCATAGCTCCAGCGGGGTCCGGGGCTCGGCTCGGCGAGCAGCCGCCCGAGTTCCTGACCGACCAGTTGTGCCCACTCGAGCGCGGTGGTGACGAAACTGTCATCGCGTACCTTTGCCGTCGACAGGCTGGCGCTGATGTAGCTGATCTGTCGGAGCCGATCGTCGGCCGGCAGGGACCCGATGCGCTCGAGCGCCGCTTGAAGCGGCGTTCGATCCACCGTGACGCCGGTCGGGTGGTTGTTGTCGTCGCACAGCTCATGCTGCTCGGCACCGACACCGAAGGTCGGTACGTCGAGCTGCCACAGCGACCGCAGTTCGGCAGCGGTCGCGCGGCCGTCGGAATCCCAGCGCAGCGGCGCCTCGGCGAGACGTCTGAACACGACGTCGACCTCGAGCGGTTCGACCAGGCAGCGCGGATGCCGGGCAGCGATCAGCAGCTGGACATAGGTCTGGGTATTCCGGGCGACATAACGGATGTCCGTCCCGGCAAAGAACTCAGCGACGTACGCCGACGCGCTCGGTTCGGTGCGGAACCAGTCGTGCACGGCGGTGAAGCCCCGCACGATCGAGTCCTCGAAGTCCTTCGCGTCGAGCACGGTCCCGGAGAGTCGGACACGATTGGCAGCGTTCCCGCCGATGCGGATGCCGGTCTCATGCCGAACGGTCGGAACGGCTCCGTCCTGCAGTCGCGGAACGGGGAACGGCAGCTCGTACGCGCCGCCGCCCGCGTAGCCACTGAGCCGAGTGACCACCTCGGTCGTCGGCGGCAAGGGCCATTCCAACAGGCCGGTCCGAAACACCGAGTCGGCGACCGTGTGCCACCCCAATTCGTGCCCCGGCGGCTCCACACCCAGCACGGTTTCGCAGTCGCAGATATGGGCGTGTCCATCTGCCACGATGACGTTCTCGTGGTGAAGGTCGCTGCCACCAAGAACATAGAACACCGCCAGGAAGCCACCCAGCTCTTCGAAGATCCGGGCCGCTTCCTCAGGCGATTCGACATCGTTGCGTCCTTCGGCGATCCGTTCCTCGTAGCCGTAGCCCTGCATCGCGGCCACCCTGCGTCGGGCGAAGTTGATCACACCGGCGGCAGAGAGTTGTTCGAGTAGCCGCTGCACAGCGACCTCGACCGCCAGCGGCCGCGGCTTGTAGATGAACGCACTTTGCGTCGAACCAAGATCGGCACCGACCATCGCCACACTGTTGCCGCCCCGGTGGTAGTCGCCCTTGCCGAGCTCGACCGATGTGAAGCAACGGACCGGTCGACCGATGATCGAATCGCCGATCAGATCGACATCGGCCGCGAGCCTGTCGATCAGTTGAGTGCCGTTCTCCACCAACTGACCAGTGACGGTGGCCAACCACCTGGCCAGTACCGGGAATCGGAGGAAGAACTGATGGCAGCGCTTGGCGTCGGCAAAGGCCAGCCGGAAGTATTCGTCGTGATCCGCATCCGTCGCCGTCTTGCGACTTAACCCCCAGCGCGCAAACGTCAGATTCTCATCTGCCTCGATGGCCCAGGCAGCGGCAAGCTCGAATCGATCGAGGAGATGCGCCTCGAACGCGTCAACGACCCCACTGGCGATCAACTCGCGTCCGGCGACACGATTCGCACCTGTCCGCCGCTCGGTAAGGTGGCTCCGCAGCAGCTGAATGAATGGTGCGCAGGGCAGTCCTATGCGATGTCTGGATGAGACCGGCGCGCCGGCTGAGGCAGGAGCACCGGCGAAATCAGCCAATGCCTCGGAATAGACGCCGATCCACTGGCTGTGGAGCTCGGCGATCGCGGCCCGCGCCGACGGGTCCGCACGCTTCTCGCACTGGCGCCACGTTCGGTATCGGCGCAACACCCTTCGGAGCGTGGCGGCGTCGGTGCTTTGGTCGGCCAAGCGGTCGGCCAGCCGACCGATCTGCCACTCCTGGGCCGGTGGAAGCCGCTGATCACCCTCGTCGACATCGATGTCGGCGAGAGCCGCGACGACGGCGGTCTGCTCGGCGAGACTCGACGCCCGCACTGCGACCTGAAGGGCTGCCTCGTACGCGGGCAGACCGCCGATGGTTCGAAGATCGTCGCGACCAAAGACGTCGACTCGGGGTTGTGTCACAGTCTCGCGTCCCGTGACGCGTTGATGAGTCGTGATCACGTCGTCGTTCGGTCGATTCGGGCTACTTGGTCGTGCCGTCGCAGACGAAAGTCAGTGGTCCCGAGCTGCAGGTCGACCTGCACTGTGCAGTGAAGGCACTTCCGGCTGCGAGATCCAACGACGCCTGCTCCTGAGGCTCCACCGCTGCCGGGAGCGTCGCATCGCTGATGCGACCGCTGTCGGTCATATGCGCGCGGAATTCCTGGTCGACGACGGCCGAAAGGAGTTCCTCATCGGCGTCACCGAATGTGCGATCCCTAACCGTTTCAGTCATGGGTGGTTCCCTTTCTCGAATGTGTCTGGTTGATTTACCTGTAATTAATTCGATGAGACTCGGCGTATTGACCGATCAGAGCGATCCGAAGTTGCCGACCACCGCACGCAGCTCATCCAGGGCTGCTGTCATGTTGTCGGAGTTGTTCTGCCACTCCACCAATCCTTGTTCGCTGGCGTGCAGGCCATCGGGCGCCCATAGCTTTTCCAACCAAGCCTTCAACTCGGCGTCGTCGTCAATCGCAGCGTCCACCTTGGCTCGAGCCAACACGGCGGGCCCTTCGGCGTCGAGGGCCAACTGGAAGAATTCGTGGACCTTGCCTCCTTTCGGAAAACACGAGAGCAGGACGGCCAACCCCTGCAAGTACCGGATCATTACTGTTTCCACAGAGACTTCAGCCATGCGATCACCCCTTAACGGTGGATGTGAGTAGTTGCCGACAGCACGCGGCGGACGTACGTTGCGCGACGGCGCAGGTCAGATGTCGCCGGAGCAAGTGCGCAGATGTCACCCAGGAAGATCTGACTCGATCGTGTTCTGAGATGGGTGCGATCACAGACCATTACCCCTTCCTCACCTCCCGGCGATAAAGGCAATCCGAACGCGACCCACGGCCACGACGGGCGTTAGCTGGGCAAATGTCCTACAGTCGGCGGGTGTCTCATCCGCTACTCGTCCGTTCGACCTCAGGACTTGCGAGTTAACCAGACCGTCTTGTCGGACTAAGTAGGGGGCTGAGCGACTTCACCCGAAAGAAGTGTCTCGCTATGGTTCGTTTGTGTCAATGGCGGGATCGCCACAAAAAGTTGATTTGGGACTTTAGTCCTTTGATTAGCGGGACGACCCGATCCGACGATGATTCAATTGAATACGCAATGGGTTTGGCAATGTCTCAGGCAGCTGTTTAGATCGAAAATGGCCAGATCTCACGGACCAACCGGACGCCTGTCCGGACCGCCGTTCGCCGGACAGCAACGCCGTACACAGCCCACTACTTGACATAATGTAGCTTATCGGACAACCGCGAAGGGTGGCCCGTCGGGAGCAATTCGGGACCTACGGCTGTCTGATCGGTTACCGACGACCCCTGCACCGCGTGCGTCTGGCGATCATCGTTCTCCCATGGATACCGAGTCACCGGGCCGACTCGCCGACCGGCCGCCGGCGTCCGTGCGCAGTACCTCCGCGGCCGTGGCGCGTTCGGTCGGCCGGACTGTGGCGATCGTGCTGCGCCACGCGATAGTGATGCCGCGGGATCACGTCGGCGATGTCCTGCGATTTGCCGACGGAACGCAAGGTGTCGTGTACCGCGAAACCCGGACCGGCGGCGCTGAGCTCAACGATCCGGCGCTGCTGTTGGTGTGTTTCCGGCTGCGCTGGGTCCGTGGCGTCGGTCACCGGGCGTTCCGGATCGAGAGTCTGTTCAACACGCCGCTGTTCGTGGGCTTTCCCGGGTTCCGATCCAAACTCTGGCTGACCAACGACGAGAATCAGCTCTACCGCGGTGTCTATCAGTGGGACGGCGCCGAACCGGCCGATTTCTATGCGCGCCGGCTGTGGCGGATCCTGGCCCTGGTGAGTTCTCGGTCGACCATCCGATATGTCGTGCTTCCGGGTCTGCGTCGTGACGATGTGTTGAAGAATCCGGCTTTGCTGGCACGATCCGCGGACGACCAGTCGCCGTGGTGGTTGATCATCGACGCTCTCCCCCACACCATGATCAACTAGATCATGATCAACTTGGTCACGGTCAACTTGGTCATGATCAAGATCATCATTGATCAGCCGATCAGCTGACCAACTGATCGCGGCGACGGATCAGGTACGCCGTCTCGGCTGAGTTGCCGGCCAGGTCGATCGCTCGGTCGTACGCCGCTCGGGATTCGTCACTGCGGCCCAGCCTGCGCAACAGATTGGCACGTGTGGCGTGGTACGCGTGATATACGCACAGTTTGGCCTCGAGCCGATCGATGATCGCCAGGGCGACCTCCGGGCCGTCGAGTTCGGCGATCGCGACGGCGCGGTTCAACGCGATGATGGGCGACGGGTCCAGTACCGCCAGCTGGTCGTACAGCGCCACGATGTGTGACCAGTCGGTGTCGCGGATATCACGGGCCGAGGTGTGTACGGCGTTGATCGCGGCGAGGATCTGGTACCGGCCCGGTGGAACGCCGGTGGCCAGCCGCTCGGCCACTAGCCGGTGGCCCTCGGCGATCAGCGACGCATCCCAGGCGCCCCGGTCCTGCTCGTCCAGCGTCACCAGCTCACCGGTGGCCGACACGCGAGCTGCCCGACGGGCCTCGATCAGCAACATCAGCGCCAACAACCCGGCGACCTCGCCGTCCTGCGGCAGCAGAACGCGCAACAGCCGGGTGAGGCGGATCGCCTCCGCGGTCAGCTCATGGCGGACCGGGTCGGAGTCCGCGCCCGAGGCAAGATAACCCTCGTTGAAGATCAGGAACAGCACCGCAAGTACCCCGCCGAGCCGGGCCGGCAGATCCTCGGTCGTCGGCACCCGGTACGGGATCCGCGCGGCTTTGATCTTGGCCTTGGCACGGGTGATCCGTCGCCCCATGGCCGGCTCCTGCACCAGGAACGCCCGGGCGATCTCCGGTACGGTGAGGCCACCGACCATCCGCAGGGTGAGCGCCACCCGTGCCTCCATGGCCAGTGCCGGATGACAACAGGTGAACATCAATCGGAGCCGGTCGTCGTCGATCACACCCAGCGATGCCGTCGGCAAGTCGTCATACATCAATTGGGCCTGTTGCTGTTTGTCTTCGCGCTTGGCCTCCCGCCGGATCCGGTCGATGGCCTTGCGCTGCGCCGTCGTGGTGAGCCAAGCGCCCGGATTGGGCGGTACGCCATCGACCGGCCAACGTTCGACCGCCGTCGCGAACGCCTCGGCTGCCGCCTCTTCGGCGACATCAAGGTCGCCGAACCGTCGGGTCAGCGCTGCGACGATCCGAGCCCATTCGGCCTGATGCGCCTCGGCAATCGCGCGTCCGGGGTCGACCATCCTCACAGGACCGCGAACGGCCTGACCTCGACCTTGCGGTTACAGGCCTTCGATCCCTCGGCCGCCAGACGCAGCGCGACGTCGAGATCGTCCGCCTCGAACACCCAGAAGCCCGCCAGGAATTCCTTGGTCTCGACGAACGGGCCGTCACTGAACACCGGTTGGTCGCCGCGGTTGTCGATCACCGTCGCGGTCCCGGGCCCGGCGAGGCCGGCCGCGAACACCCAGTGACCGTCGGCCCGAACCTGGTCGTTGAACTCGTCGATGGCGGCCATCTCCTCACCCGTCGCCAGCTCGTCCCTGTCGTGAATCACCGAAACGAAGTACTGCATGGAAGATCATCCCCTCCTGTTGGGCCTACCGTGTCTTCACCCTTGCAACGAACGGCTCTCCCCCGATCCGACACGACTCGCCCGTCGCCGCCGGACGCGAAGTCTCATAATCAGCACATCTGTGTCACATCTTCACAAATTCCTGAGAATGTAGTCCTGTCTGGCCTGATCGCAGGGCAGATTGGCTGCAGACACGTGTGAACGGAACGAGTGAGGATCTATGAGGCGATTCGGGGGACACCGGGGTGCGATCAGGATTGCGGCGGTCGCAACGGCCGGCCTGCTCCTGGCAGGGTGCGGTCGGGTGGCAAGTCCGACCGGCGACTCGTCGCACTCCCCCAGCCCGTCCGCCCCGGCCGGACAGCCCTCGACCGGCGCATCACAGCAACCGACGTCCTCGCCGACCTCCGCCGCCCCGGTGTCGATGCGCGTGAACGTCCCGAAGGGCGCCGACGAGGTCAAGGTCAACAAGCTGATCCGGGTGACCGCCACCAACGGCACTCTCAGCAAGATCACGGTCAAGGGGAAGTACGTCGACCACGGAGTCGTCAAGAAGGCGACCATCGACGGCGCGCTGGACGACAGCAAGACCACGTGGAAGGCCTCGGAGCGGCTCGAGCCGAATGGCACCTACACCGTCACCGCCACCGGGGTGAACGCCGACGGCGACACCAGAACGACGACGTCGAAGTTCACCTCGCAGTCACTGACCCTGGACGAGCAGATCTATCCCGACTTCGTCAGCCTGGGCAAGACGGTCGGCGTCGGCACGCCGGTCATCCTGCGCTTCGACCGACCCGTCGCGGATCGCGCCGAATTCGAACGCCATCTGCACGTGTCCAGCACATCGCACCAGAAGGGCAGTTGGCACTGGTACAGCGACATCGAGGTGCACTGGCGCCCGGCCCACTACTGGAAACCCGGCACCAAGGTGACCGCGACCGCCGACCTGAACAGCGTCCCGGCCGGCAACGGCGAGTACGGCCAGCGCAGCACCTCGACCAGCTTCACCGTCGGGGACTCGGTGGTCACCAAGGTCAATCTCAAGACCGACGTCGCGAAGGTCTATGTCAACGGGCACAAGGCACGGACGATCTACGTCAGCGGCGGCAAGCCGTCCACGCCCACCAGCAGCGGGACGACACTGATCACCCAGAAGCTCACCGACTATGTGATGACCTCGGAGATGATCGGGCTGCCGAAGACCGGCCCCGAGTCCTACCGGCTGCTGGCGGCGTACGCGATGCGGATCACCACCTCAGGGCAGTTCCTCCACTCGGCTCCGTGGAACACCCCGTACCTCGGCCGGGTCAACGCCAGCCACGGCTGTGTCGGGATGAGTGTGGAGGACTCACGGTGGCTGTTCCAGAAGGCCCTCCCGGGCAGCCCGGTGACCGTCACCGGCACGGACCGTCCGCTGGAAGAGGGCAACGGCCTGACCGACTGGAACGTCGACTTCAAGACCTACGCCAAGGGCAGCGCGCTCTGACCGCCGGCGTCTGACCCCGGCCGCCGACGGCCTCGAGGCCGGCCAGAAGATCGGGCCAGGAGGTCGGCCAGGAGGCGGCTCAGCCGGCGACGTACTCGGCCAGATGCTGTCCGGTCAGCGTCTTGCGGCCGGCGACCAGCTCGGCCGGTACGCCTTCGAAGACTATCCGTCCGCCGTCATGACCGGCGCCGGGGCCGAGGTCGATGATCCAGTCGGCGTGCGCCATCACCGCCTGGTGATGTTCGATCACGATCACCGACTTGCCCGCGTCGACCAACCGATCCAGCAGACCGAGCAGCTGCTGGACGTCGGCCAGGTGCAGGCCGACGGTCGGCTCGTCGAGGACGTAGACGTCGCCGGACTCGCCCATCTGGGTCGCCAGCTTGAGCCGCTGCCGCTCGCCGCCGGACAGGGTGGTCAGCGGCTGGCCGAGGGTCAGGTAGCCCAGGCCGACGTCGGCCAGCCGTTTCAGGATGGTGTGCGCCGCCGGCGTCCTGGCCTCCGCATCGGCGAAGAAGTCCGCGGCGGCATCGACCGACATGGCCAACACCTCGCTGATGTCCTTGCCGCCGAGGCGATACTCGAGGACCTCCGCGGAGAACCGTTTGCCCTCACAGACCTCGCAGGTGGACGAGACGCTCGCCATGATGCCGAGGTCGGTGTAGATCACGCCGGCGCCGTTGCAGTTGGGACAGGCGCCCTCGGAGTTCGCACTGAACAGTGCGGGCTTGACGCCGTTGGCCTTGGCGAACGCCTTGCGGATCGGGTCGAGCATCCCGGTGTACGTCGCCGGGTTGCTCCGCCGCGAGCCGCGGATGGCCGTCTGGTCGATCACCACTACACCCTCACGGCCGGCGACCGAACCGCTGATCAGCGAGCTCTTTCCCGAACCGGCGACACCGGTGATCACCGTCAGCACCCCGAGCGGGATGTTGACGTCCACCTTCTGCAGATTGTTGGTGTCCGCGCCGCGGACCTCGAGCGCACCGGTCGGCGTCCGGGTCGAGTCCTTCAAGCGGGCCCGATCATCCAGATGCTGACCGGTGATGGTCCCGCTGCGTCGCAGTCCGTCGATACTGCCCTGGTACATCACTTCGCCGCCACGGCTGCCGGCTCCCGGGCCGAGATCGACGACGTGGTCGGCGATGGTGATGATCTCCGGCTTGTGCTCGACCACCAGCACCGTGTTCCCCTTGTCCCGCAGTTGGCACAACAGGGTGTTCATCCGCTGGATGTCGTGCGGGTGCAGTCCGATCGACGGCTCGTCGAAGACATAGGTGATGTCGGTGAGCGACGATCCAAGATGCTTGATCATCTTTGTCCGCTGGGCCTCGCCGCCGGACAGCGTTCCGGCGGGCCGGTCGAGGGACAGGTAGCCCAGGCCGATCTCGGTGAAGGCGTCCAGGGTGTCGCCGAGCGCCTTCAGCAGGGGTGCCACCGAGGGCTCGTCCAGCTTCTTCACCCATTCGGCGAGATCGGTGATCTGCATAGCGCAAGCGTCGGCGATGCTGATCCCGTTGATCTTGGATGAACGGGCTTCGGGGCCAAGTCGGGTGCCGTTACAGTCGGGGCAGACCGAGAAGGTGATCACCCGGTCGACGAAGGCCCGGACATGCGGCTGCATCGCCTCCCGATCCTTGGACAGCATCGACTTCTTGATCTTGGGGATCAGGCCTTCATAGGTCAGGTTGGTGCCCTCGACCTTGATCTTGGTCGGCTCCTTGTAGAGCAGGTCGTTCAGCTCACGCTTGGTGAACTTGCGGATCGGCTTGTCCATGTTGAAGAAGCCCGAGCCGCTGAAGATCCTGCCGTACCAACCGTCCATGCTGTAACCGGGGACCTTGAGGGCGCCCTCGCTCAGCGATTTCGAGTCGTCGTACAGTTGCTGGAGGTCGAAGTCGGTGACCGATCCGCGCCCTTCGCATCGTGGACACATCCCGCCGAGAATGCTGAAGCTGCGCCGCTCCCGCACCTGATGGCCGCCCTTGGTGATGTTGACCGCCCCGGCGCCGCTGATCGAGGCGACGTTGAAGGAGAAGGCCTGAGGCGGTCCGATGTGCGGTCTTCCGAGCCTGCTGAACAGGATGCGGAGCATGGCCCCGGTGTCGGTCGCGGTGCCGACCGTCGACCGCGGATCCGACCCCATCCGTTCCTGATCGACGATGATCGCCGTGGTCAGTCCGTCCAGGACATCGACATCGGGCCGGTTCAGCGTCGGCATGAAGCCCTGGATGAACGCAGAGTAGGTCTCGTTGATCATCCGTTGCGATTCCGCGGCGATGGTGCTGAACACCAGCGAACTCTTGCCCGACCCGGACACCCCGGTGAAGGCCGTGAGCCGGCGCTTGGGCAGGTCGATGGTGATGTCCTTGAGATTGTTCTCGCGCGCACCGACCACCCGGATCTGATCATGACTGTCCGCCGGGTGCCGATCGGGCGATCCGGCCCTCTTGGTAGCCGCCTTGCCGGCCATGTGATCAACCTTCCCTTCCGGTGGAAACTGCGGTGTACGGAGTGCGTCGCGGATCGGTGCGTCGGGCGACGAGGTAGTCGTACGGCGATCTACCGTAGGCGATCTGGAATCGCCGGGTCAGGGTTCGCGGCGCGAGACCGATGCTGTGTGCGAGCTGCTCGACGTCCAGGGCCCGGCCGACGTCGCGGTCGAGCTGATCACGAATCCGTCGCAAGAGGAGATGATCGGCCGAGCGCAACGGCGCTGGTGCGGTTGCAGCTAACAGCGTTTCGACCAGTCCCGGGTAGCACATGACATCAAGGCTAGGCCGGTTCGCCGGCCGGCTGCTTCTCGATTCCTGATCACCTGATGATCAACCGGGCGGTGCCGGCTGCGCGTCACCGGTGCGCAGCACCGCGAGGGCGGCGATCGGCAGCAGCAACAACGTCAACACCCCGGACAGCACCAGGCCTCCGGTGATGCCGGCGAGCAGGATGAGCGGGCCGCCGGACAACAGTCCCAGCGGCGCCGCCACGGTCGACCCGGTGGTCCACAGGGTGACCACCTGCTGCTGTTCGTCATCTCGCAATCCCGATTGCAGGAAGCTGTACGCGATCGGGGTGAACGGCGCGTACACCAGGCCGCCGAGGGCGAAGACGACCATCGCCGCGGGCAGCGTGGGTACGAAGGCAAGCGCGATCGGACAGGCCGCCCAGAGACCGACGATGGCGATCAGCAGGTGCCGTTGCGGCAGAGTGCGCAGCCGGTCGACCAACGCCGCACCCAGGAACGCGCCGACACCCAGGGCTCCCCACATCGCGCCCAGCCCGCCGGCATCGGCGTGCAGCCGGCCGCGGACGAGCAGCGGGAGGGCGATCTCCACCGGCATGTAGAAGAAGTTGAAGAAGAACTCGACGACCAGCAGTCGGGCTGCGACCGGGCGTCGACGTAGGATCCGCCAGCCGGACTCGCCTCGCGTCCGGGAACGCTGCGCGGTCACCGTGCCGCGCCGGGTCGTGGCCAGCACGGCGACCAGGAGCAGCAGTGCACCGAACACGTCGCAGAACAAGGCGACACCGGGACTCGTGATGGCAACGATCACACCGCCGATGACGGGCCCGATGATGTAGAGGGCGATGGTGACGTTCAGGCCGAGCAGGCCGTTGACGGCGTACCGACCCCGGTCGCCGGCGACCGCCGTGGCAAGCAGTCGCCGGCTGCTGGACCCTGCGATCCGGAAGAGCGAGCCGACCAGCAGCCCGATGATCAGGACGGCCAGGCCCAGCCGGTGGGTGATCGCCAGCACACCCAGGATGCTGAGCACGACGGCACGCAACAGCGAGTCGGCGATCAGCACGGTCCGCGGTTGGATCCGCAGCCGGCCCAGCCCGATCGCCAGCGCCAGCACCGCGGCCAACGCGTACGGTGCGGTCTCCACCAGACCGATGGCGATCGGCTTGGCGACCCGGCCGTGGATGGCCAACGTCTGTACCGGCATGGCGACCATCAGCATGCCGGTACCGACGGTGGCCAGCAGATCCCCGACGATCAGCCCGAGCACTCGATGGTCCGAAAGCGCCTGCCGGTAGGACAGGCTGGGCGCGGGCGCGGTCGTCGGCGACGAGCTCTCCATGCTGCTGCTTGGGATCGGTGGGCTGCGATCAGCCGCGCTGCTGGATCCGGATCAGGTTGCCGGCCGGGTCGCGGAAGGCGCAGTCCCGGACACCGTAGGGCTGGTCGGTCGGCTCCTGGACGACCTCCGCGTTCTTGGCCGCGATCTCGGCGAATGCTGCGTCGACGTCCTTCGTTGCCAGAATCAACGTGCCGAACGTCCCCTTGGCCATCATCTCGGCGATGGTCTTCTTCTCGTCGTCGGTTGCCCCGGGGTTCGCGTTCGGCGGCGAGAGCACGACCGCGGTGTCCGGCTGGTTCGGCGGACCGACGGTGATCCACCGGTAGGCGCCCGCGCCGACGTCTAGCCGTACTTCGAAGCCGAGGACGTCGCGGTAGAAGGCCAGCGACGCGTCCGGGTCATCGAGCGGCAGAAAACTGGAGTAGATGCTGAGTTCCATGACGGTCACGCTAGTTGCGTGATCGGCGCCGGCGCTTCTTGATTCCTGACCGGTCTGGTGACCTGTTTCGCGACACAGGCGGGCAGTCCCTCGGTGATGCCACTGGTCTGCTCCCGGTAGGCGCTCGGCGACATTCCGACCAGTTCGGTGAAGCGGGTGCTGAAGGTGCCGAGCGACGAGCAACCCACCGCAAAACAGACCTCGGTGACGCTGAGCTCGCCGCGCCGCAACAGCGCCATGGCGCGTTCGATCCGCCGGGTCATCAGGTAGGAGTACGGCGACTCACCGTAGGCCTGCTTGAACTGGCGGCTGAGATGTCCGGCCGACATGTGGGCGTCCCGCGCCAGGGCCTCGACGTTCAGCGGCTGGGCGTAGTCGCGGTCGATCCGGTCCCGCACCCGGCGCAGCCGCGCGAGATCGCGGAGCCGCTCGACATCGTCCCCCTTGGTCACGTGACCGATGGTGCCACAAGTCAGCCCCGAACGGGACCAGGCGTCAGGGTGATCAGCACGATGTGAGCGTCGCAAGATCACGTTCGGCGTACTGCCGATGCCACCACTCCTCGTCGAGCCCGCAGAGCAGGCAGTCGCGTACCCGGAAGCTGATCGATTCCGGATAGCCGGGCTCGCTGACCGGCGCCGTCATCGCCGCCAGTCCCTCCTCGGTCAGCTCGTCGATCATCCGGCGGACGACAGCCTGGCGATCGGACCGCAATTCGAGGACCTCGTCCAGCGACGGGCGCACCATCGGATTCCGCGGAATGCCGGAATGTCCGGCATCTCGTCGTGCGGCAGATCGAGCGCGTCCCAGGGCGACGGGTCGCCCAGGACGGCCCGCCGCACCCAGGCATCGGTGGCGAACACCCGGGCGCCGGCCAGCCGGACCTCGGTGAATTCGGCTCCGGAGAGGTCATCCTCGCTGAACTCGGCCACAGATGGAGCTTGTCACTGTTGCCGACGGAGTTCCACCGCCTGCGATGATCGGCAACCATGAGCAGCAATCCCGACTGGCAGCACGGGGAGCTTCGGCGCATCGCCGCTGCGTTGCCGACGGCGCACGTCGAAGCGCACGGCTCCGTCGCCGACGGCGGGCCCTTGGACGGCTGGAGCGATCTCGACCTGCGGCTGACCACCGACCAGCCGGTCCCGGTCAGCACGCTGTTCGGCGGCGAGCCGTGGGCGGTCGAGGACACTAGAGAACCGGATCGCGAGGTCTGCCGCGCGGTGCTGCCGGACGGCCGTCGGATCGACGTCTCGATCACCGGCTCCGGCCGGATCACCGGCCTCTCCCCCGCTCCGGACAACGACGTACGTTTTCTGGCAGCGATGGCAGCAAGCAAACTTGGCCGCGGCGACCAACTGATCGGTGGCCACCTCACGCTGGAACTACTGCGCAGCTGTCTCGTCGTCGCGATGCAACTCCGCGACCGCGACCTCGGCACCACGGTGCACCGCACCGGCAGCGCACGTGACCGCTACGCCGAGGTGGTGATGAGCCTTGCCGCTGTGCCGCTGACCATCTCGCCGCGGCCTGACATCGTGGAGCAGGCGGTCCGGCTGTACGCGACCTGGCAGGCCGAACTCGACCCCGGGTATGTTTCCTGCTGGAGCCCGTTGACCGGATTGATCGACCGCGGACTGGATAAGTCCTCCTCCAGCTAGGCTCGAAACAAGACCGTGAAAGTCCCGGATGACGTGGTTCCGTCGTGGAAGGAGACGACCGACATGGCTGCCGACGACCCGCGCGACGACATCCCCGAAGCGGACCGCGCCGAACAGGAGCGAGACGCCGGACCGGCTTTCGACGTGGAACCCGATGACGAGACGAACTCGGCCATCGACGACGACCTGGAGATCGATCCGCTGAAGGCTGATGAAGCCGACCAGCTGGAACAGGCGATCGTCGTTCCCGTCGACGACGAGGATTACCAGCAGCCGGGCTGAGATTCGACTGCGGCAACCGCACGGCGAGAGAGTCGCGGTCATCCGGAGTGATCCGATGTGCCCGCGGCACACTGGGTACCGGGTGGGTCTCGGACAAATCTGACCCAGTGGAGGACATCCATGCGACCCACCCCCGGCATACCCACGACAGCGACTCCCCCTGTCGCCGAGCCGACCGAGCCCCGCGAACCTCTGCCGCCGAAGCCTGACCAATCCGCTCCTGACGTTCGGACACCGACCGGCACCGACACCGGCGCGCCGACCGAGGCGAACAGCCAGCAGGGCGCGTATCTCACGACGTCGCAGGGTGCCCGGCTCCGGGACAGCAATCACTCACTGAAGGCGGGTGTCCGTGGCCCCAGCCTGTTGCAGGATCACCACCTGCGGGAGAAGATCACCCATTTCGATCATGAACGTATTCCGGAGCGGGTGGTGCACGCCCGGGGCGCAGCCGCTCACGGGGTTTTCGAGGGCTACGGCACTGCCGACCACATCACTGTGGCCGGCTTCCTGGCGAAGGGGAAGCAGACACCGGTCTTCACCCGCTTCTCGACCGTACTGGGTTCGCGCGGATCGGCCGACACGGTCCGGGACACTCGCGGGTTCGCGACCAAGTTCTACACCGATGAAGGCACGTTCGACCTTGTCGGTAACAACATCCCGGTGTTCTTCATCCAGGACGGGATCAAGTTCCCCGACGTGATCCATGCCGGCAAACCGCACCCGGATCGCGAGATCCCCCAGGCGCAGAGTGCTCACGACACCTTCTGGGACTTCGTCTCCCTGCACACCGAAGGTCAGCACCACGCGTTGTGGAACATGTCCGACCGCGGGATTCCGCGCTCCTACCGGATGATGGAGGGCTTCGGCGTCCACACCTTCCGGATGATCAACGCCAACGGCGCGACGACCCTGGTCAAGTTCCACTGGAAACCCAAGCTCGGTGTGCATTCGCTGACCTGGGAGGAAGCACAGCTGATCAGTGGCATGGATCCGGACTTCCACCACCGTGATCTTGCCGATGCGATCGAGGCGGGCGCCTACCCGCAATGGGAGCTCGGCGTACAGGTGTTCCCCGACGAACGTGATCAGATGTTCGAGGGAATCGACCTGCTCGATCCGACCAAGATCGTTCCTGAGGAGCTGGCGCCGGTGCAAGCCATCGGGTTGTTGACGCTGAATCGCAATCCTACGAACTACTTCGCCGAGACCGAGCAGGTGGCATTCCACCCCGGTCACCTGCCGCCCGGCATCGACGTCACCGACGACCCGCTGCTGCAGGCGAGGCTGTTCTCCTACATCGACACGCAGATCACCCGGCTGGGCGGCCCGAACTTCGGCCAGATCCCGATCAATCGTCCCCATGCCTCGGTCAACGACATGCTGCGTGACGGCTTTCATCAGGATGCGGTGCACGGCGGTGCGGCCCCGTACAAACCGAACTCGGTCGACGGTGGCTGTCCGTTCTTCGCCGGTGCTGATGATCACCCGTTCACCGACACTCCGGTGAAGATCCCCGACGGTGCGACGAAGGTACGCGGCCAGGCGGCTTCCTACGATGACCATTACAGTCAGGCCAGGCAGTTCTGGCTGAGCATGAGTGCGGTCGAGAAGGAGCACATCATCCGCGCCTACACCTTCGAACTGGGCAAGGTGTACGAACAGGCGATCAAGGAACGCCAGTTGCTCGCCTTGGCCAACATCGACCCGGTGCTGTGTTCCGAGGTCGCCACGGGGCTCGGCCTACCTGCTCCCGAGCCGACCGTCGAACTGGCCGACGTCGAACCGAGCCCGGCGCTGTCCCAGGTCGGCAAGGAATGGCCCGTCGACGGCCGGATCATCGGGATCGTCGTCGAACCGGACCAGGACGTCTCCGAACTCGCCGACCTGCGCAGCAAGATCGACGGGGCCGGAATGGTGCCGTTGATCATTGCAGCGCACGGCGGAATGATCGGGGACAACCCGATCCAGCGGACCTTCGCGACGGCTCGTTCGGTCGAGTTCGACGCGATCATCTTGGGCGGTTGTCCCGCACCTGCCCCGGACGCGTTGGCATCGCGGGACGGCAAGGCCGGGGCGGAAGACCTCGATGATCTTGATCCCCGGATCGTGCTGCTGGTCGACGAGTGCTTCCGGCAGGCCAAACCGATCGGTTCGTGGGCTGCGGGGAACGAAGCATTGGCCAAGGCCGGTTACCAGACCGGTACCGGCATCGTCACCGGCGCCTCCGCAGAACGCACCTTCGAGACGATGCTCGGCCTGCTGCCGGCACACCGGGTCTGGGACAGGTTCCCGACCTCAGTGTGATCATCGTTCCGGCGCCGGCGCACCCGGCCGCCCTACGCCGATCGTGGCCAGGGCGGTGGCGAGTGCGTCGGCGCTGTCGGTGGTGTCGACGACGGTGCACGGGCCATCCCGCTCGTCGTCCCAGGGTGACCAGTCAAGATTCCGAACCCAGGCCCAGTCCGGAACGTCTTGACCGGGCATGTCCGGCTCACGCTGTTCGACCCGGCGGCGGTGTTCATCCGCGTCGGGCAGCCAGGTCCGGAACATGATCATCTGTGCACCGTGCGCCGCAGCCGTGTCGGCCCATCCGTTCCGGGACTCCGGGACCGGGCAGACCGCATCGACGACGACATCCTGTCCGAGGTCGAGATTCGAGCCGGACAGGAAGTGTGCCACGACGTACCCCTCGGCGCCGACCTGTCGATGATCTCCGCGGGCGACCTGGATCGCCGTTTCGACTGCGTCGATGCGGAGGTAGGTCGCAGCCAGTTGCCGGCACAGTGCGCCGGCCAGGGTCGTCTTGCCGGTTCCGGGTAGGCCGGTCACCAGGATCAGTCGTGGTTGCACACCGGGACTGTAACGCTCCGGCTTGACCCCACCCGACGAGCCGGATGGGACGACAACCAGAGACTGTCAGTGGCTTCTGTTTGGGTGTTCGTCATGGAGTTCCAGTCACCGCAGACTGGGCCGGACGGGCCACCCGACGGACTGGATCATGCGCCGGATGACAGCCTGGGTGACGGGCTGGCTGGTGCGCTGAATGGC
>Ga0164243_10002888_pt1 | contig 27885 bp, 18 predicted proteins | sample OricompcompostOP_FD_108781 | JGI IMG/M metagenome (GOLD analysis project Ga0164243, IMG submission 108781) | Organic Plus compost microbial communities from Emeryville, California, USA - Original compost - Organic plus compost (OP) | ecosystem: Engineered > Solid waste > Mixed feedstock >...
AAAGCTCCGCTCGATGCTCATGGTGTCGCCGGTACGCTTGACCTTGAACTCCGCCGGTCCGTCGTTCATCGCGCGCGTCAGTATGAAATGCGCGCCTTTGTAAGGCAGTGCGTAGTCGTTGACTGTCGGCCAGAGACTGAGCACCGGCAACAGCACCTGCACCACCTTCACGCGCCGATCGTCGAAGTCGAGCGCCGCGGGCTGCAATTCGATTCGCAGCGTGTCGCCTCGCAGATCGCCACGCACCGGCACGCGATAGAACGCCGGCGTCAACACGTAGCGCGTAATGAGCCCGCCCTGCTCGATGGTCGTGGTGATCGGATTCGGGTCGGGCAGATCGCTGCCAGCCAGCGGATTCTTCAACAGCGGACCGAAATCGTTCATGGCGAACGGCTCGATGCGCAGGGTTCTGAACACCGTGCCCATCGCCAGCTTCGGAAACAGCACCGGCACGGCGTTGTCCCAGGATTTGAAGCTGGTCGCGTTGCCGAGAAACTCGCCCGTCAACGCGATCGCATCGCCCCTGGCATTGCGCGGATATCGGAGCACCAGCTCGCCAGCGATGGTCACGGTGTATGTCCACCACGCCTGACCGTTCTCGTAGATCTCCACGCTCATGGAGCCGCTCACCGGTCCCTGGAACTGCTGGCAGAACTGCTCGAAGATCCGATTGGCCGCGAAGATGGACAGATTGAACGCCATCTTCTGCTTGCCGAGCTCGCGCTCATGTCCTGCCACGCCCACGATGGACACCCGGCCGCCAGCGCGCTTCGGCTCGTAGAACGTGGTCGCGCCTTTCCACGCACTCTCGATTGCTTCCTTGACGACGGGTGAGCGCTTCACGGCGGGCACCATGCCGACCAGCTTGGTGGGCGCGTTCTCCTTGGCCCAGTCGAGCAGCCATTTGCCGGGCTCCACCAACAGGCCCAGATAGAAATCGCAGAACTTCAACCCATTGACGATCACGTCCAGCTGATCGCAAGCGACATTTCCTGCGCTCAACTGTGCCAGCGCCCGCGGCGCTTCCGCATTTGCGCGGCGTGCAGTATCGAGCCAGGTATTGAATCGTTTGGTGAGGCCGGCGGTCGCCCGCCGCGTGCGGGGCTCGATCTGGTGCAGCTTCTTGATATGAATGACGCCATTGATCCAGGGCGGCGGGTCGTCACAGTCCGGCGCTTCGTGCAGGGCTCTCCGGAACTCGGCGATCTGCTTGATGAGCTCAGCCCTGGCCGGCGATTCCGGAATCGTCTTGGCGCGCGCCTCGATCACGTCGACGGCTTGGCACACCGTCTGGCGCAGCTGCGTCGCTTCCCTGTCGAGCTCCTGTTCGGGAATCTCCGCGCACTCGTCTTCGAAGTCGGGTGTCTGCGTCTCGAATGATTTCTCGCCGCGTTGCCCCCCGCCCTCGATCACGACCTCGTACTCGCCGTCGACCTGGGGCGTGTAAGTCGTTTCGAACCGGCCGGTGCCGGAGACTTTTATATTCAGAATCGTCGGCGGCAAACGCCGCGCAGGCGCCGAAGAGACCACACGGGCATCCGCATCCTGCGGACAGCGTGACTCCGCCTCGGGACTGGCATCCAGAACATAGTATTTCGGTGGCGTGATCGTTACTCGCAAGGTCTTGCCGAACAGAGACGATCCAGTCGCCCCATGGATCTTCATCGGAAATCCGGTGATGCCCTTCGCCGGCTGCGACGGATCCGGCAGCATCGCTGGCGAGACATTCACCGGCTCGATGAAGAAATAAATCGGCGCCTGTATCGAGCTCGATTCGGGATCGCCCTCGGCGGCGCTCGTGGAATTCAGCCACGCGAGGGCGCAAACAAACAGCAAGCAGATCCTGCGCGCCATCATCGCTTGACCAGTTCCACACGCCGGTTTCGCGCGCGGCCTTCGATCGTGTCGTTGGTATCGCGCGGTGCGCTCGCTCCGTAACCCGCGGTGTCGAGCCGTGACGCTGCGATTCCGTAGCGCTTCACCAGCGCATCCTTCACCGCCGCCGCACGCCTGCGCGAGAGATCCTGGTTATATGTCTGGCCACCGATGGCGTCGGTGTGTCCGCCGATCGAGAGCGACCAGTCTGGATGCTTGCGCATGACCTCGGCGATCTCGGCCAGGCGTGGCGTGGACTCCTCCCGGATTCGATCGCTGTCGAACGAGAAGTGAATGTCATAGATCACCGCCTTCCCGGCGGCAGCGAGCTGCTGCTCGAGCTCGGCCGCGCCACCGTTGCCTGAAGGCACCGCCGGTGTCTCGCAGCGATAGGAGATCTTCACGACTTGCAGCGTCTCCCGATCCGACGCGGTAGTACGACCACAGAGCGTCTTCGCCACATCGGGCGCGGCCTGCTGCATGGTCTGGCACAGCTCGATGGTTTCGCGATTCATCGGCGGCACGCCGTCGATGCCGAGGCGAAACCTCAGCGCCAGCGGATTGCTCTCGTCATCCAGCACGAACAGCTCGGATAGATCGCCGACGAAATCGCCGCGCGCACGCACTGCCGGCAGCAGGACCTTTTCTCCGTTGACGACGACCGGCAGCTGCACCGTGTCCAACCGCTTGATCTCGGCGGTCGTCATGAAGTCATAGAGATTCGGGCTCTGGTTGCGATCCGCCGGAACGTCGCCCGAATAGGCGTTGGACAGGCCGAGCTGCGCGCGCCCCTGCGTTTTGAGCGCCTTCAGCACGGCGCTCGACACACCGATCGCGGTTGTCTCCGGAATCAGCTCCGGCATGCCGTCGATATAACGCTGGGCGTAGAGGGTCGCGGCATTCAGGTCCTGCCGGCGGACCGAGCGATACAGCGTCGTCCTGCGCACCTGACCGAAGTCGCTCGCGAGGAAGTCCGTCACTGGGTGTTCCGCCGCGTACTTCAGACGCACGGTCGCGCCGTCGACGGCCTCGATGGTTTTGATCGATTCGTAATCGCCGTTCGGCTGACTCACCGCCGTGACGATCTGCAGCCCCGGACATAACGGAATCCGGGGGGCACCGCTCGCGGCAACGGCTTGCGCCAGGCAGGCCAGCGGCACGACGCCAATCCATCCACTGCGAATCACAGATGCATCCTCGTTGGGCTATCCCACCCAAGGACGCAATCCGCCGGCGGATCACGCCAGCGGCGCTCCGCCGATCAGGAGGCGTCGATCTCGATCGTGTTGCCGGCCACGACGCGGCCTTCTTCGCATTTGACTTTATCGAGCGGCGTCAACGAGATCTTGCCCGAGGCGCGCACGGTGGCCACGCGGGACTGGTCGAGCTGGTACTCGCTGTGGAACTCGACGGCATTCTCGGGGATCACCTCCCACTGCACGCTGTGCGCCACTTCCGGCTCGTGCTCGACCGGCGGCCGATACACCCAGCACTGGCCGGGCGCGAGCTCGCCGCGGGAGACTTTCTTCCATTGCCCGGTGGTGCGTCGCTCGACGTGCAACACCACCTGCCCGCCGGGCTGCACCTTGGTGGGCGATGCCGATGCCTTCAATTCGACCGCTTGCTGTCCTTCGAGGACATAAACGTACGGGCCACGCTGTTCGCCGCAACCGGCAACCAGGGCAAACAAGGCGGGAACGAGCAGAATAGCTGGGGATCGCATGGGTGATTCTCTACCTCGGCGCTATGTTGACGGAATCCTGCGCGCGAGGTCCAGCTCGACGCCGGTTTTTCGCGCCGGGCGTGATGCTTCCGGGCCATCGCGAGAGAACTTCCCGATCCGGCCGATCTCTCGCGCCTATCCCCAACACCAATTTCACCTGGGACCAGGTCGATGACGGATTCGCCTACCGACCCATTGCCGTGTTCGGGCCGATGCGCGACACACCGCTGCTGTGGACCGACCCGCATGGCTTCGTGCTCGTGCACTACCCCTTCTATCTCCAGAACAGATCGCATCGTAAACAAGCTCGACACCGGCGAGCCGTACCAGCCCGAGAAATGCGGCGCGACCGCGAAGGCGGACGGCTGACCGCGGAACCGGAGCGCACATTGCGCGCTTCTTGTAACATCCGCCCATCCTGGCCGGGGGACTCTCCATGAAATATTCAGCGCTGCTGCTGTCGATGTTGCTGGCCGGTTGCGCGGCGCAGCCGACGGTCAAGTCGTGGATGGATCCAAAGTCGTCCGTGACGATCACGGCGCAGACCGAACCGCTGGTGCTGGTGCGCGCTGAACCGGCACCGAGCCTGAACGAGCGGGACTATGCGCAACTGACCGCGATCGAAGTGAATCGCATGGGCGAGCGCAAGCTGTATCTGGTCGCCATTCTGTGGAGCTCGGCCGATCTCTGGTCGAATCAGAGCGGGGTCTTTCAGAACGCGTTTCGACAGATCGAAGTGAACGTCGGCGATCGCACCGTCGCGCTCACGCCGCACACCGGTGCAGTCTCGGAGCTGGGCATCAGCCAGGCGTTGCCGTTGCCCATCCCCGGCTCGAGCCACATTTATTTTCCGATCAGCCGCGACGACCTGCGCGCCATCTCCCGCTCCAGCCGCATCGAGCTCACGGCACGTGGCGTGCCGGAAGCGCCACGGCGCTACGAGGAATGGCAGGACGGACGCCGCAGCCTCAACGACTTTCTCGGTCAGCTGCCCGAGATCAACCAGCCGCAATCCTGAGTTGGGTGTTCAGCGCTGGATGCCGGGCACGCGAATCGCGCGCTCGTCACCGATCTGCAGCGGGATGAGCCCGAATTGCCGGCGCCACGGCGAAGTCACATCGTTGCCGAACATCGTCGACCAGTAGCGACCTTCCTTGTCTCGAAACGGCGTGCCATGGCCGGCGTGCGGGGCACCGAGCCTGCGCTTGGTGTAAGGACCGAACAAGGATTTCGAGCTGCCGTACATCATGTCGTAGGTTCCATGAGTGCGCAGGGGACCATTCCACTCGGCGCCGGTGACGAAATAGGTATCGCCGATCTTGATGAGCGCGTTGCCTTCGTAGCCGATGTGCGCACCGTCGGTATCGACCAGTCTACGCACCGGGCCGTCGAAGCCGTCGCGCTTCGCATTCAGCTTGCCAATGCTGCCGCCGCCCCACAGCAGATACAGCTCACCGTCATCCTCGAACAGGAAGCCGTCGATGCCTTCGACGAAATGTTCGCGCGCGACGTTCGCATACGGACCTTCGGCCTTGCCGCTGGTCGAGCGATAGATCCAGGTCTTGCCGCCGACATCGCGCTCCATGATGGAGAACGCGATGTAATAGGTCTGGTCGCGCGCCACCCAAGTGATCTCGGGCGCCCACAGCTCGGCGGTGTTCTTGAAGGTGCGCCCCAGGCCCTGCCAGTTGAAAACGGTCCCGCTCTTCTGCCACGTTTTGAGATCCGACGAGCGCCAGATCGTCATGCCGCCGTGGGGATACACGAGGCCGAACCCTCCTTGCGTACCGACCAGATAATATTGGCCGTCGCCACCGAGCGTGACGGACGGATCGCGCAAGAACTCACCCGGCAGCAGCGGACGCGCGGATGCGACGGCGCTGTTCTCGGTGAGAATGTTTGCTGACTGACGCAGTCGCCCGTCGGGCGAACGCTCCAGCGGCACCAATCCTACTTGCTCACAGAACAGCGAAAAGTCATCTTCGCACTTCGGGTTGTAGCTCGCATACAGCGCGCCCTGTGCGTCGCGCACGATCGACGTTTGTCCTGCGTGAGGCACGGCGAGGTAACGCAAGGAGAACGGGCCGTAAGGTGTCGGCGCTTCCGCCATGAACACATCGTCGGTCGGGCTGCGCATGCGGCCGGTGACTTCATTGGCCACCAGCACATAACGAGCGTTGTCCTTGAACATCGACGCCCCCGCCGAGCCGACGCGTCCTCGCACCGGCCAGTCCTTGCCCGGCGGCGGATTGGTCGCGAACAGCGCTGGATCCGGCTTCAGGAACCGTGGCGTTTCCGTAAGCCGCTGCAGATCAGGCGCCAGTCGCGCAATCATCCCCGCGCCCCAAAGCAGATAGGCCGAGCCATCGTCGTCCATGAACAATGAGGCGTCGGACGCATTCTCGACGAGACACGGCGAGCCGGCGTAAGGCTCCGCAGGACGTGCGACCAACCCGCGCGCCACGCGAGCGCAGCCGCTCGCGTCAGCATAAGTGAGATAGATCGAGTCGCCGTGAATTGAAACGTCCGGCGCGGCGATGCGCTCTCCCTTCGCATGAACGATGCCGAGCGAGCGCCAGTTGCGACGATCCGTCGAGGTCCAGAGTTGAATGCCGTCGCGAGGCAGCTCTCGCAGAACGGTGCCCGTCAGGAACCATTGATCGTTCGAGGCACGAGCGATCGACGCGTCCAGCAGCGCCCTGGAGGAAAAGAGAGATTCGACCGGCCGCGCCTGCGCCGATGGCTGCACGGTCGCGTTCTTATCCATCGACGGATGGTCGAGGAAGATATCGTCAGCGGGCGGACGGCGCTTGGCCTCGCCGAAGGCCGTCGACGCGCACAGCGCCAGCATCACTGCCAGCGCTGCAGCGCCTCGTCCGATTCCAACGATACCAGGCATTACGGCTCGCTGCGTTGACGGGCCTGCACCGAAGCCGACCATTCATTCCACAGTTTGGCCATGGCCGCGGCGCGCTTGGGTTCCGCTTTGATGAGGTCGCGGGTCTCGCTGCGATCCTTCGCCAGATGATAGAGCGACCACGGCGCGTAGACCTTCGACTGCGGTCCTGGCGCACGTGCGACGAGTTTCCAATCATCGAGGATGACCGCGCGCGATCCTTCGTGCTCGAAGAACAGCGGCTTGCCGCGCGACATCTTCTTGCCCGACAGCGCCGGCACCAAGGACACCCCATCGATCGGCGGCTGACCTTCGGTTCGCGGTTTCACGCCGGCCAGCTCATAGAACGTCGGCGCGATGTCCATGATGTGGCCCAGGCTGTCGACCCGAGTGCCGGGCTCGAGCTTGAGTCCTTTCGGCCAGCTGACGATGAAAGGCGTATGCACACCGCCGTCATAGGCTTCCGCTTTCCAATAGCGCCACGGCGTGTTCGCCGCATTCGCCCAGAAAGCGCCGATGCCGGCCATGCTGGTATCCGATCCCAAGGTCGGCTGCTCGGCACCGTACTGGATCTTTCTGCCGTCGCGAGTCTCGCTCTGGCGGTCGTAACCGGGTTGATAGCCGCGTGAGCCGGTCATCGTCTCCGGCGAGGCGCCGTTGTCGGCGAGAAACACGATCACCGTGTTCTCATACTGGCCGGTTCGCTTCAGCGCATCGATGACCCGGCCAATGCCCTGGTCCATGACATCGATCATCGCCGCATGCACGGACATCTTCGCGGCAGCCTGCGCGCGCTCCGCCTGACTCAGCTGATCCCACGGCTTCTCCGGGTTCACCGCCCAGTCGCCGGTCAATGCCGCCTTCGGCGTGGTCGCTGGATCGATCAGGCCGAGTTTGACCAGCCTCGCGTAGCGTTCTTCCTGCAATTTCTCCCAGCCGCCGTCGTATCGACCGCGATACTTCGCGATGGCTTGCTCGGGCGCATGCAACGGCCAGTGCGGCGCGGTGTAAGCGAGATACATGAAGAACGGACGTTCTTGCCTCGCGAAGGACTCGATGTCACGAACGGCGCGATCGCTCAGCGCATCGGTGAGATAGAAATCCTTCGGCACGGTCCGGACCGGCTCGAAACCCTCCACCAGCGAGAACGGATCGAAATAGCTGGAAACGCCCCACACCAGGCCAAAGTGAGTCTCGAAGCCGCGCGCCGCCGGATACGTCGAGCGGTCGCCGAAGTCACGATCGAAATAGGCCTGGTGGTTGATCCACTTCAGATGCTCCGCCGGATCGGCGATCGGAGTCGCCCGCGTGAGATGCCACTTGCCGACCATCGAGGTCCGGTAGTTGGCATCTTTGAGCTCCTCCGCCACCGTGCGCACGTCGACGGACATGCTGCCGCCGTTCTCGCCCATGCCGACACGATGCGCATAGCGCCCGGTGAGCAGGTTGGCACGCGACGGCGAGCAACGGGCCGAGTTGTAGAAGTTCGTGAACTGCAACCCGCCCGACGCGAGGCGGTCGATGTTGGGCGTATCGATCTCACCGCCATAGGCGCCGACGTCGGAATAACCGAGGTCGTCCGCCATGATGATCAGAAAATTGGGACGCTCATCGGCGGAGCGCGCCGCCGATGAGGTCTGTGCCCAGAGCGCGGCGCCGATTGCCAGCGCCGCTCCAACCTGCTTGAGCAGACGATTCACTGCCATCGAATCACAGCCTCACGCGGACGCCGAGCGTGTAGATCGTGTCGTCGTAGCGGAAGTCGCGATTGATGTATGAATAGTCGAAGTAGCTCTTGTACCGGTTGCGAAGGATGTTGCTGCCGCCGATATCGACGCGGATCGCATCCGTGATGTCGTAGCCGACGCTGAAATCCAGACGGCCGCCCGGACGCACGTAGTTCAGCGCCGTCGGGGTGTAATCCAGATCGTTGACGCGATCGGCTTCGATCGGACGGACGATGTTCAGACCCGTCGTGTCCTGATCGTAGTAACGCGAGCGCGCGGTGTAGACCAGTCGTCCCGAGATGCCGAACTTTTCATACAGCAGGCCAACCGTGTAGTTGTCCTTGGACACGCCCTGCAACGGGAAGCCCGCCAGCGGATCGTTGCCCTTCACTTCCGTGTCCGCATACGTGTAGTTGGCGAACGCGCCGAGGCCCGACCAGGCGCCCGGCAGGAAGTCGAAGAACGTCTGGCCGCTCAGCTCGATGCCTTGCAGTGTGGCGGCGCCGACGTTACGCGGCCGGCTGATGTTGTAGATGATGCCGTCGATCATTTCCGCGTTCGCGGCGGTAATCACGCGATCGGCCAGATCGCGGTAGTACACGGCGGCCGATACCATGCTCGGCCCGAAGTAATATTCGAGCGTCGCGTCGTAGCTGTCCGAGATCTGCGATTTCAGATTCGGATTGCCCGAGCTGCCGGAGTTGATCACGGAAGGATTGGTCGCGACCACATAGTTGAGGCCCGGATTCAGCGCTGTGAATTCCGGACGACGCATGGTCTTCGCGTATGAGAAGCGGGCCTGCAAGCCGTTGTTGAAGTCGATACGGGCGCTCGCGTTCGGCAGAACTTCCGTATCGGTCGTGTCTGCAATGCGCGGTACGACCACGCCACTGACGATGCCCGCACCCTCGATGTGCCGTTCGGTACGCGTCGGACGCGCGCCGATCAGGCCGTCGATCGTCAGACCGCCCACGGGAATCGAATAATCCAGCTGCAGGTAGGCCGCATAGGTTTCTTCGGACGCATCGAAGCGACGCTCCGGCTGGAATGCCGGGTTGCCCGTCGGGACGCCGTAGATCTGACGCAGGACATTGCGGCCCGCGGTCGAGCGCAGGTAATCCGGATTCGGAATCAGGAAGGCCGCACCGTCGTTGATGCGATCGATACCCGGAGAGCGCACCAGGAAGTCGGCCGGCAGCGGCAGCCCGTCGAGCGCCGTCGCCATGTCGCCGCCCGGCGCCGTGCGATTGAACTGCACCTGCTCGAACAGCGCGCTGCGGTCGGCGTAACGAACGCCAGCTTCGAGTGCACGGATGAAACCGAATGCGCCATCGAGCTCATGACGCACGTCAAGCCGCGTCTGCCACAACTCGCCGGTGGATTCGTCGAAGGTCTGGTTCAGACCATTGCGCAGGTACCAGCCACCTTCCGTGCCCAGCGGATTGCCGGGGTGCCAGGTCATGCCGCCCTGATTGATATCGGTGTTCACGTCGACGGTGATGCGCTTGCCGATGTCGACGATGAAGTTGGAAAAGTCCTGCTTGGACTTCTGGAACGCGGTGTCGAACTTGACGCTGGTCGGGCCGCTGTTCCACTTGAAGCCCACCGCGCCGAGATAGTTGTCGACGTCCTGCGTGCGGGACTGCGTGCTCGTCAGGCCGCGCACGTTGGAGAAGCGCGCGGACTCCATATTGCACAACGTGTCGGTCGTGAAATTGGGCGCGGGGTTGCCGAATTCGTCGCGCCGGCCGAGGTCGTTGCGATTGGGATTGAATCCATCGGGAGTCACGCGCGCCAGGAAACACCGGCTCTCGTCGACGGTCAGACTCTCCAGTTCCGTCTCCGGGAAGAAGAACGGCGTCGCGATGAATGCGGACTGCACTTCTGCGCGGTAACCGGCATAGAGGCCGTCCAGGTAGACCTCGAGGTTGTCGGTCGCCTGCCATTGAATCGCGAGGTTCGCCTGCGGGCGCTCGTACCAGCCGTAATCGTTCAAGCCGCCGAAGGTATTGGGCGCGAGCACGCCGGGGACACCATGCGGCGCGCCGATCAGGCTGCGGCGCTCGGCGACGAACGAGATCGGACGATCGAAGTCGTTCTTGTACCAGGTGACGTTGAGCAAGGCGCCGATCTCGCCGTCGCCCACCTGCCAGCGATCGGTCGCGAGGAAGCCGAACTGCGGGTTGATGTCATCGACGTTGTCTGGATAATTGGCGCGCCCGGTGAGCACGAACGTGCGGTCATTGAAGTTGAACGGCTTGTGCAGACGCAGGTCGGTCACGCCGGCAATGCCGCCTTCGATCAGATTGGCGGTGCTGCTCTTGATCACGTCGACTCGAGACAGCGCCTCTGCCGGCAAATCCTGTACAGCGAAGCCACGACCGGTGGTGGAAAAGACCTCGCGTCCGTCGAGCGTCGTCAGAATGTCGCCCAGGCCGCGGATCAAAACGCCCGTGATCTCGTTGTTGGAGCCGACGCTGACCTGGATACCCGGCACGCGTTGCAGAGCGGCCGCCGTGGTCGCATCCGGGAACTTGCCGATGTCTTCGGCGACGATGGAATCGACGACCTGCGGCGATTCGCGCTTGATCTCGGCAGCACGCTCCAGACTCTGACGGATGCCGGTGACGACGATTTCCTCGAGCTGCTCGCCCCCGGCGGCCGCCGCGGTCTGCTGCGCCAGCGCACCGCTCGCCGAGCCGAGCAACGTCACCGCCGAGATCGAATACAGAAAGGAATTCCTGAGCCTCATGCTGCCTCTACCCCCATAAGGAACGTGATGGCGCACTCACCGCGCGCACTGTGGTGCGGTACTGAATCATACCCATTAAAATCTGACAAGTATTATTTGTCTTATAAATCTGTTCGAGCTAGGCTGGGCTCGTCCGATCAGGGGAACTGCCATGACTGCATTGAAGATTTCGCGACGGCTGCTACTGGCGGCCACGCTGTTCGCCGCCGCCGCGTTGGCGCGTCAACCGGATCCGCCGGGCCAGGTGCGCCCCGGCGAGCAGCCCGTCAACGAGGCCTATCTGTTCGCCCACATGACGCACGCCGACTACGGCCGCCTCTACTACAGCGCCAGCCTCGACGGGCTGCACTGGTATCGCCTGAACGATGGCAAGCGCATCACCGACGACTATCGCGGCCACCCGGACATCGCCCGCGGCCCCGATGGCACTTATTACATCGCCGGCAATGAAAGCGATTCCGCACCGACCATCAACATCTGGTCGTCGCGCGATCTGATCGAATGGAAACGCTTCAGCACCTACACGCCGGACTTGAAAGCGACGCCCGGCTACTCCCACGCGCTGCAGAGGATCGGCGCGCCGAAAATCTACTTCGACGCACCTTCCAAACAGTTCGTGATGACCTGGCACACGCCGCACCTGGAAGGCACGCCCGAGGACGCCGAGCGCTACTGGGCCAGTCAGCGCACGCTGTATGTGACGTCCAAGGACCTGAAGACATTCTCGGCGCCGCCCAAGCGCTTGTTCTCCTGGGAGATGGGCACCATCGACGTGTTCCTGCGCCAGGCCGAAGGCAAGTACTGGGCGATCATCAAGGATGAAACCTATCCGACGCTCGACTGGGTCACCGGCAAGACCATCCGCATCGCCAGCTCCGAGAAGCTGCTCGGCCCCTACGAGAACCTGAGCCCGCCGCTCAGCCCGAACTTCCGGGAAGCGCCGATGCTGATTCCGTCGCCAAATGGCGAAATCTGGTATCTCTATTACGAGCAGTATCCGGGCGTGTCATACGGGCTGTCGGTCGCCGACAAGCTGTCCGGGCCCTGGTACCAGATCTCCGGCTACACGTTCTTTTCGACCTGGGACAAATACAGCCTGCCCCCCAAGGTCCGGCACGGCGCCATGATCACGATCTCACGCAAGCAGTACGACGCGCTGGTCGAGCGCTTCGGCATCGAACAGCCCGCGCCGCAGCCGTCCGCCAGGAATTGAGCCGGCCCAAGCTGAACGCCAGCTGAGTGTGCACATGGAGGTGCCGCAGCTGTCCGGGAGCGCAGGGATGCGCAGCACCGGCGTCGGGTCCGAGCCGGCTCGGGGTGCAAATAAAAACAGCTCCGGGGGCTGTCAAGCGGGTTGGCCGTAACAACGCTCTGCCCTACGATTCGCCCCCATGAGCTTGCGACTTTGCCGATGGCTTTCGACCTTTGCGGTATTCGCGGTCACCGCCGCCCAGGCGGCCACCAATGCCCCGTTCGATCTGCGGGGACCGACGCTCGAGGTCACGGTTTCGCGGGATAAAACCACGCTGCCGATCGCCCAGGTTCCGCATCTGGCCGAGGGCGACAAGCTGTGGATCAAAGCCGATTTCCCGAAGAGCCAGTCCGAGCACTACCTGCTGGTGCTCAGCTTCCTGCGCGGCCCGACCAATCCGCCGCCGAAGGACTGGTTCTTCCGCTGCGAAACGTGGAAACGCGGTTGCGCCGAGAAGGGGCTGACGGTCACGGTGCCAGAGGGCGCTCAGCAGGCGCTGATCTTCCTGGCGCCCGAGGACGGCGGGGATTTCAAGACACTGGTCAACGCGGTGCGCGGCCGACCGGGCGCGTTCGTGCGCTCGACCCAGGACCTGAACCAGGCAACGCTGGATCGCTCGCGGCTGGAACGTTATCTCACGGCGATTCGACACCTGAACGCCGCCAACCCGGCGGTGCTGAAGGACACCACGCCGCTGCTGGCGCGCAGCCTCGGCATCCGGGTCGATGAGAAATGTCTGGACCGGCTGCCGCAACTGCAGGCCCCCTGCCTGATGGAAGGACAGGAAACATTGATTCTCAACGACGGCCACAGCATGTCCATCGTCGAGGCGCTCACCACCGGCCCGGCGAGCGATCTGGTCATGGCGGCGAGCGCGACGCCGCAGGCGAACTACGGCTATTACAGCCCGTATCTTTCTTCGCTGCTGGATCTGGGCCGCCTGTTCGATTCGTTCCGGGTCGCCAACTATCAATACATTCCGGCGCTCGCCACCGCGGTGGACAAAGAGCTCACGCTGACGCTCAACACGCCGCCGTCATTTCAGAATCCGAAGTCGGTGCTGGTCGCGGCATTGCCCGCAGTTGAGGAAGCGCTGCCGCCGCCGCTGCACGCGGTGAGCCCGAAAGATATCTACTGTGCGCGCAAGGATCGGCTCGTGCTGCCCGTCGAGGGCGCGCCGCTGGTGTTCGCGACGGAGTATGCGCACCACACCGTGCTTCGCGTCACGGGCAAGAATGGCGAAGTGATCGAGCTGCCCGCGATGGCGGATGCCACTCAGGGCGGCTTCCTCGTCGACACCTCGCCGCTCGGCAACGCCAGTCTCGCCGACCGCTTCCGAGGCTCGCTGCATGGTTACTGGGGCTTCGACAAGTTCGACGGCCCCGGCTTCCAGCTCGTCAACACCCATTCGCAAACCTGGGCGCCGGCTTCGCCGGAGGACAGCTCGTTGATCGTCGGCCGCGCCAATACGATTCATCTGCAAAGCGGCAGCGTCGCCTGCATCGATCGCATCATGGTGAAGGATCCCAGCGGCAAGGAATTGCTCGTCGATTGGTCGCCGGTCAAGGCGAACGAGGTGGAGATCAACCTGCCCTTGCAGCAGGCCCAGCCCGGTGCGTTGACCGTGCTGGTTTCGCAATTCGGTTCACCCGAGCCTCACGCCGTCGAGCTGCGCGCCTATCCCGAAGCCGGACGCTTCGAGAGCTTCACCCTGCACGAAGGCGAATCCCACGGCGTGCTCAAAGGCAGCCGGCTCGCCGACGTGGCGACCCTGTCGTTGCAAGGGCTCGAATTCGTGCCCGCTGCCGCCACCACCTTCAATCCGGAAAGCGATCAGCTGCGGCTGGAAGTGAAACCTGCCGAAGCCACCGACGCGCCGGTGCCGAGCTTGCAGCAAGGCGACACCGCCAAAGCGAAAGTCACGCTGCGCGACGGCCGCAGCTACGCCGTCAACGTCGCGGTGGCCGCACCGCGTCCGCGCGTGGAACTGGTGGGCAAGAGTGTGCAAGTCGTGTCCGGCGACTCGAGTAACATCCAGCTCGCGAGCGAGAACCAGTTGCCGCAAGACGCGCAGCTGATCTTCTCGGTGCGTGCGAAATCGCCCGCCATCTTCAGCCGTGAAGCCACCATCGAAGTGGCCAGCGCCGATGAAGCGCTCTCGACCACACTGAGCCTCGCCAACCGCACGCTCACGCTTGCTGACAGCAAAGTCGCGGTCGCAACCTTCGATCCAACCAAAGCCTTCGGCTTCTCCGCGTTCGGGCCGTTGAAGTTCCGCGTCGTGAACAAAGGCGTCGCGGGCGACTGGCAGCCGCTGGTGACATTGGTGCGACTGCCGGTGCTGAAGGATCTGGACTGTCCGTCGGATCCCGAGCAATCCTGCAAGCTCACCGGCGTCAATCTGTTTCTGGTCGATTCGGTCGCCAGCGATCCCGAGTTCAAGGAGCCGGTCGCCGTGCCCGTCGGCTTCCCCGGCCGCGCCCTGCCCGTGCCCCGCCCGAGCAAGAGCGGGCTCTATCTGAAACTTCGTGACGATCCGAGCGTCATCAATGTCGCGGCACTGGTTGCAGAAGAGCCGCCCGCCCCGCCGGCGCAAGCCACCTCTGCCCCGACGGAACAACCCGTCACGGCTGCAACTTCTGCACCGATGCCGAATCCGAATCCGTAACACGGAAGTCCGGCACCGGTTCAGGCGAACCGATACTCAGCCAGCCACTCGGCCATGAAACGAACGAAGCGCGCCGCATCGGCGCCATTGATCACACGATGGTCGTAACTGAGTGAAAGCGGCAGCAGCTGTTTCAGGACAGGATTGCCGCCCGCGTCCGCTACGAAACGATCCTGCGTTCGGCAGATACCAAGGATCGCCACTTCCGGCGCATTGATGATGGGAGTGAACGCCGTGCCGCCAATGTGCCCGAGCGACGTCAACGTGAAGCACCCCCCAGCCATTTCGGCGATCGACAACCCCTTGGTGCGCGCCTTCTCGGAAATCTGCACGACTTCACGGGCGATCTGACCCACATCCTTCTGATCGCAGTTGCGAATCACCGGCACCAGCAACCCGCTCGGCACATCGACCGCGACGCCGATGTTGAAGTAGCTCTTGGCAAACACCGTCGTGCCATCGGCGCTCAGCGAGCAGTTGAAATTCGGGTACCGCTGTAATGCTGCGGCGCTGGCCTTGACCAGCACAGGCAGCAAGGTGCGCTTGTCGTCGGGATGCGCGGCGTTCCATTCCTTCCGGCGCCGCTCGAACTCTGTGACATCGGCGTCATCGTGATGCGTGACATGCGGGATGGACACCCAATTGCGGTGCATCGCGCGGCCCACGAATCCCTGGATCTTGCCGACCGGCCGCACTTCGACCGCCCCATACTTGGAAAAATCGTCGACGGGCCATGGCAACAGGGCCTCGGCTGCAGTGCTCATCGTCTACCGACCTTGTGGAACGCGGGCAGGAATTGCCCATTGCCGTATTGATCGGCATACGCCCGCTGGCGGCCCGTTCGGCTGTGAAGCGGCAACGGCTGCTGCCCGCGGCGGAGGGCTGGGCCCTATCCGCCGCGCATGGATCGAGGAACAACTGACTTGCCAGGGCACTTCCTACCCGAGGAAACACTCAACCTCGAGGATCCTTTGGAGCTGCAGCGATTGCCGACGCCCTGCCGGTGGAACGCGCCGCCTCGCGCCGGTCTGTGGGCGGCGTTTGGGTAGAGCTGGGTATGCCGGCATCGACATGGGCATTGGTTCCTCTGAAGTCCAGCGAACGCGCCAAGTCGCGGCTTTCTGAAGTGCTCGATGCCGAACAGCGCAGGCGACTGTTCTTTACACTAGCGAAACGAGTGATCCTCGCCCTGCATCGGAGCCGGAGCATCGACGCTGTCGTCGTCGTCACGTCGAGCCGCGAAGTCGCCCGGTTCGCCTGTTCGCTGCGGGCGCTGACGATCATGCAGGAGGCTGATATCGGGATGGCACCGGCGCTCGACTCGGCGCTTCGGAGCTTGCAAACGATACCGCCCGAGCGCGTATTGATGCTGCCCGGTGACCTGCCGTTGATCTCCGCGCGCGCGGTGGATGCAATCTGCGACGCTCAAACCGTGCGCGACCAGGTGGTGCTCGTCCCTGATCGTCGACACGAAGGCACGAACGCACTGCTCTGCTCGCCCGCGCACGCGATTGCACCGTGCTTCGGAAGCTCCAGCTTCGCGCGACATCTCAACGCGGCTCGCGCGGCCAACATTGCGACGCGTGTACTGGAGATCGAGGAGCTCGCGCTCGATCTGGATTGCGTCGACGATCTTGAATATTGGCGCAGCCATCCCGGCAATCTTTCGCGAGATCGCCTGGCGCCGTTGCACGCGGCCGTCGGGTAATGCAATGAAACATCCCTGGCTCGAATCGCGACCTGGCTCGGAACAGTGCTACGAACTGTTGTCGCACCCAGACTGGCGTGAGCTTGCGCCAATCGCCACACAGCTTCGCGAGCAAGGCTGGGGAACACGCGTCAGCTACTCGCGTAAAGTGTTCGTTCCGCTGACGCAGTTGTGTCGTGATGTCTGCCACTACTGCACGTTTGCGAAGACGCCCAGTCGTTTGGCGAAGCCCTATCTCAGTCCAGGAGAAGTGCTGCGGATTGCTCGAGACGGCGCCGCGCTCGGCTGCAAGGAAGTGCTGTTCACGCTGGGCGATCAGCCCGAGTTGCGTTATGCGCGAGCGCGAGACGCGCTCGCGGAACTGGGCTTTGCGACGACCTTGGCTTATCTCGAACACGTCGCTGCACTGGTGCTACGTGAAACTGGGCTGCTGCCGCATCTCAATCCCGGGTTGATGAACGCGGAGAGCCTGAGGGGGCTGCGACACGTCGCGCCCTCCATGGGCATCATGCTGGAATCCACGGCGGAACGTTTGTGCCAGCGTGGCGGCCCACACTACGGCTCACCCGACAAGCTTCCGTCGCGAAGGTTGGAGACCCTGCGCCTGGCCGGTGAGGCGCGCGTCCCGATGACTAGTGGCATTCTCATCGGTATCGGCGAAACACGGCGCGAGCGCATCGATGCACTCCTGGCATTGCGCGATCTGTCCGATCGCTACGGCCATCTCCAGGAAATCATCATTCAAAACTTCCGCGCGAAATCTGGCACGAAGATGCAGCACGCGCCGGAGCCGTCCACCGATGAGTTGTGCTGGACCATCGCCGTCGCCCGCTTGATGTTCGGTGCAGCGATGAGTATTCAAGCCCCGCCGAATTTGTACTGCGGCGATCTGACCGATCTGATCGCGGCGGGCAGCAACGATTGGGGCGGGGTCTCACCGCTCACGCCCGATCATGTCAATCCGGAGGCGCCGTGGCCGCATCTCGATCGGCTCGCGTCGGACACGGCGCGTGCCGGGTGCGATCTGGTCGAGCGGCTCACGGTTTATCCCAGCTATGTGCGCACTCGTCATGAATGGCTTGCGGAGGAGCTGCAGGCGCCGGTGCTGAGGCAATCGGACGGCGCCGGATGGGCACGCGTCGGCCACTGGTGCGCCGGAGCGGCAGAGTCGGCGCATGCAGATGATCATCGCGATGTGCCGCTATCGGCGGTGTCGCGACGCTCGCGAATCGCCGACCTGGTACAGCGAGCCGCAGCTGGCAACGAACTGGTTGAAAGCGAGATCGCCGAGCTCTTCAGTGCGCGCGGCGCCGACTTCGTTCGCACTTGTGAAATCGCGAATGAGGTCCGACAGCGAACCGTCGGCGACACGGTCAGCTACGCAGTCGTCCGCAACATCAATTACACGAACGTTTGTTTGTACAAGTGCGGGTTCTGCGCGTTCTCCAAGGGCCGCACTCATGAGCACCTTCGTGGCAAACCGTATCTGGTCGACCTGGATGAAATTCGCCGCCGCGTGCGTGAAGCGTGGGAACGCGGCGGCACTGAAGTGTGCATGCAGGGTGGAATCCATCCTTCCTTCACCGGACACACCTATTTGCAGATCTGTCGAGCAGCGAAGCAGGCGCAACCGCAGATTCACATCCACGCGTTCTCGCCGCTCGAGGTCAGTCATGGCGCGCAAACGCTCGGGATCTCGGTGCAGGAATTCTTGGTGGAGCTCAAGCAGGCGGGACTGGGCTCGCTGCCGGGCACCGCGGCGGAGATTCTGGACGACGACATTCGCCGCGAGCTCGCACCTGACAAGCTGAGCACGCAGCAATGGTTGGACGTAGTCGCTCGATCGCATCGAATCGGGCTGCCGACGACCTCGACGATCATGTTCGGGCACATCGAAGGATATGAGCACTGGGCGCGCCATCTGCTGCTGCTCCGGCGATTGCAGAGGGAAACCGGCGGGCTGACTGAGTTCGTGCCGCTGCCGTTCGTACACATGGAAGCACCGATGTATTTGCGTGGGCGCGCACGCAAGGGGCCGACGCTAAGGGAAGCCGTGCTCATGCATGCGGTGGCACGCCTGGTATTGCATCCGCTCGTGCCGAACGTGCAGGCGTCGTGGGTGAAGCTCGGGCCGCAATGGTCGCAACGCTGCCTTCAGGCAGGTGCGAATGATCTGGGCGGCACACTCATGAATGAGTCCATCAGCCGCGCCGCCGGCGCCACGCATGGGCAGGAGCTCGCACCTGGACAGATGCAGCAGCTCATTTCGGAGTTGGGCCGCCCGTATCGGCAGCGAACGACGTTGTACGCCAACGCGAGCACTGAGCAGATCACCCGAGCCAGCTGCGCGGCGCCGCTGGCCACGCCGCATAACGCGCCCGTGTCGGGTCGAGCGATGCGCGTCGTCGCGTAACCCGCAACTCCTCCTCGCCGCCAAAGCCGGCGCCGCGCTTCCTGTGCTCCGACGCGACCCGCTGGATTACCGGACAGACCTCCCGGCGACGAGCGGCCCTTCCCTGGCAACCGTTCCTTGCAATATGAATGCGCCGTTGTGACCGGAGGCGACCGGATTTCGCCTCGAAAATGCGCGAATGCCGCGGCCATTTGCACCCGGGCGCGTCCCTCGCCATTCTTACCGCCCCGACGCTGTCGTCCTGTCTACCGAAGATCGAGCCGATGTTACTCACCCCCACGCAGCAAACCATTGCCGATTCCGTCCGCGAGTTCGCCCAGGAACGGATTCGCCCGAACGCGCTGAGCTACGAGGCCGCGCGCGCCTATCCGCCAGAGTTGTTCCAGGAGCTCGCTGAGCTGGGCCTGATGGGCATGACCGCGCCCGAAGAAAAAGGCGGCGCGGGTGCCGATTACGTGTCGTATGCGCTGGCGCTGATGGAAATCGCGGCTGCCGACGGCGCGCTGTCCACCATTCTCTCCATTCAGAACAGCCTGATCGTTTCCGCGCTGCTCAAGGACGGCAATGCCGAACAACAGGATCGCTTCCTGCCCGAGCTGCTCAGTGGCCGCATGATCGGTGCCTTCGCATTGACTGAAGCCGACGCGGGCTCGGATGCCTCCGCGCTGCGAACGCGCGCCACCAAGGTCGCCGACGGTTATGTGATCAACGGCAGCAAGCAATTCATCAGCTCGGGCAAGATCGGCGGACTGGCCATCGTGTTCGCGGTCACCGATCCGGACGCGGGCAAGAAAGGCATCTCCGCATTCCTCGTGCCGACCGATCGCCCCGGTTACGTGGTCGACAAGGTCGAGCACAAGCTGGGCCAGCTGGCGTCGGACACTTGCAGCCTGCGCTTCGACGATCTGCGCATCGAGAGCGCGCTGCGCCTGGGCGCCGAAGGCCAGGGCTATCGGATCGCGCTGTCGAATCTCGAAGCGGGCCGCATCGGCATCGCCTCGCAATCCATCGGCATGGCGCAGGCCGCGCTCGAAATCGCCGTGGGCTATGCGAAGGAGCGCCGTTCGATGGGCAAGGCCATCATCGAGCATCAGGCCGTCGGCTTCCGTCTCGCCGATCTCGCCGCGCGCCTCGAAGCAGCCCGGCAGCTGGTGCTGCATGCCGCCAGTGTCAAAGACACCGGCGCTCCCTGTCTGAAAGAAGCATCGATGGCCAAGCTGGTGGCTTCGGAAACCGCCGAAGCGGTTTGCTCCGGCGCCATCCAGACGCTCGGCGGCTACGGCTATCTCGAAGAGTTCGGCCTGGCCAAGATCTATCGCGACGTGCGCGTGTGCCAGATCTACGAAGGCACCTCCGACATTCAGCGCATGGTGATTGCACGCTCGCTGTAACCAGGTGCGAGACCGCGTCGTGGCCCACGCCACGCCGCGGTCTGGCATTGAATCTCAAACCCGGCCCACGATCGGAATCAGTGCGCCGGTAATCGCGCTCGAGCGATCCGACAACAGAAACACCACCAGATCGGCGATCTGCTCGGGCGCGACCCAGCGACTGTGATCGGCATCGGGCATCTCAGTGCGATTTGCCGGCGTATCGATGATGCTCGGCAGAATGGCGTTGACACACACACCCTTGTCCTTCAGCTCGTCGGCGAGCGCCTCGGTGAGCTTTGCGACGCCAGCCTTGGACGCGGCATAGGCTCCCATGCCGGTCCCCGCTTTGATGGCGCCGGCCGCGCCGACATTGACGATTCGCCCGTGCTCTGCGCCGAGCAACGGCAACGCGGCCTGCACGGCGTTCACGGCAGTGCGAAGGTTGAGATTGTAGAGCTGATCCCAGGCAGCGATACCGCCGCCTTGAATCTTCTCCCAGCGAAAGCCGCCGGCGATGTTGACGAGGCCATCGAGCCCGCCCATTTGTCTGGCCGCGGCTTTCAACGCGGCTGCCGCGACATCGGGCAGTCCGAGATCGACTCCACCGAGCAGCACGCAACCGTGCAGCGACGGTGGCGCTTTGTCAGGCGATGAGAAGTCGATGCAGGTGACGGCTGCGCCCGCCGCGCGCACGACAACAGCTACTTTGGAACCGAGCGCGCCGAACGCGCCGGTGATGACGATCTTCCTGCCGGACAGGTTCATGGCGAGTTCCACGTCGAGTCTTTCGTTGACTCGATGGTATCAAAACCGCGTACCCGCTCGGCGGCTCGGCAGTGCGCACGTTTGCGGCGAGATCGATCGCACCGATACACCTTCACCGTGTACGGTGATAACTTAACCGACGAGGAGTACCGCACCATGGCCCAGCCAATGCGACCGGTATCGGCACGGGCCTGGGGGGCTCCGGCGACCGCAGGCGTTTCGATCCGAGCAAAATTCGAAAGAGGTGACCTCGTGCGCAGCTATGACACTTTGACACTGGCACACAAGGACCGGGTGCTGACCATCACGCTGAATCGTCCCGACGTGCTCAATGCCGTCAACCTGGAAATGCATGATGAGCTGGCGGACGCATTCACCTTTGCCGCCGCCGATACGCAGTCCGATATCGTCGTGTTGACCGGTGCGGGGCGCGCGTTCTGCGCCGGCGGCGATCTCGAGCACCTGGCCCTCAATGCCTCCAAACCGGAGCTGTTCGATCACGAGGCTCGCATTGCCAAGCGCATCGTATTCGCCATGCTGGATCTGGACAAGCCGCTGGTGTGCCGGATGAATGGCCACGCGCTCGGCCTCGGCGCGACGCTGGCATTACTTTGCGATGTGGTCATCGCTCACGACGGCTCGAAGATCGGCGATCCGCACGTTTGCGTGGGCCTGGTCGCGGGCGACGGCGGCGCGGCCATCTGGGCGCAGCGAATCGGGCTGGGGCGCGCGAAGGAATATTTGCTCACTGGCGAGCCGCTCACGGCCAAGCGTGCCGCGGAGATCGGGCTCATCAATCAGTGCGTCACGCCGAGCCAGCTCGATGATGCCGTGACGGCATTCTGCAACCGGCTGAAGCATGGCTCCATGCAGGCCATTCGCTGGACCAAAGTGCTGATGAACCTGGAACTCAAGCGCGTCGCGCTCGGCGTCATGGACGCCGGCATCGCCTACGAGTCGGTGTCGGCGCGTTCCGCCGATCACCGTGAAGCGGTCAAAGCCATGCAGGAGAAGCGCCGGCCGGTGTTCTGCACGGACAACACACGGTGACCGATGAATTCGATTGAGCCGATGCATTCATCCGAAACGACGACGACGCACGCAACAGCCAAAGGCCCACTGCACGGCGTGCGCGTGCTGGAATTTGCGGGCCTCGGGCCGGCGCCCTTCTGCGGCATGCTGCTCTCAGATCTGGGCGCACAAGTGATACGGATCGCGCGACCCAATGCGCCGGCCCAACCTTTCGATGCGATTCTCGACCGCGGCCGCATGACGCTCACCGTCGACTTGAAACAGAGCGTCGGCGTCGCCGCGTGCAGAGCCCTGGCGAGCAGCGCCGACGCGCTGATCGAGGGATTTCGTCCCGGTGTGCTGGAAAAGCTCGGTCTCGGACCGGACGTGCTGCTCAAAGACAATCCCAAGCTGATTTATGGACGCATGACGGGCTGGGGACAGTACGGACCGAACGCACACACCGCCGGCCACGACATCAACTACATTGCGCTGTCCGGCGCTCTGCATTCGATCGGCGACGCGGCGAAGCCGACACCGCCGCTGAACCTGGTCGGTGACTTCGGCGGTGGCGCGTTGTATCTCGCAATGGGCGTGCTCGCAGCGCTGTTGAACGCGCGCAGCACCGGCGTCGGTCAGGTCGTCGATTGCGCGATGACCGATGGTGCCGCGTCGCTGATGAGCATGATGTTCGGCATGCGAGCGGGAGGTCATTGGCGCGAGCAGCGCCATGCGAATCTGCTCGACGGCGGCGCGCCTTTCTACGACACGTATCGCTGCGCCGATGACAAGTGGATCTGCGTCGGCGCGCTCGAACCGCAGTTCTTCGCCGCGCTGCTCGGTAAGCTGGGAATTCCGGTGAGCGATTATCCCGATCATTGGAACCCGGCCTGCTGGCCGGCCATGCGCGCTCGCTTCGAAACGATTTTTCAGAGCCAGCCGCAAGCGCATTGGTGCGCGCTGCTGGAGAACAGCGATGCGTGCTTCGCGCCGGTCCTGCCGATGAGCGAAGCCATCCACCATCCGCACAATGTCGCCCGAGGCACCTTCACCACTCATTCCGGAATCGTTCAACCTGCGCCGGCGCCACGCTTCTCGCGCACACCGACGACGATTCAGGACAGTGCCCGAGTCGACGTGAATACGCTGCGCGCGTGGCGAATGCCGGAAGCTCTGATCGACCAGCTCCTGCCAGCTCTGCGCGCCTGATCCACACCTTCGATTCATCCAGCACGGCTGGCCCGGACGCGCTGGCCGACTGGCACAGCAGCGCGAGACCGCCCGACGCCGCGGCTTCGCCGGAACAAATGCCGCCCGGCCGGAATTGCTGGGCCAGAGCGTCGATCTGAAATGACAGCTCCGCTCCGCATCCTCAGGACGGTGCGCATGACAATGACGGACGCCCTGCATCTATTCCTGGGCCACAGCTCCAGCGGGCAAGTGGTACGCCGATACGACTGGGCTCGCACGCCGCTCGGACCCATCAGCGGCTGGTCGCATTCCCTGCGCACCATGGTGGGCGCGATCCTGGATTCCGCCTTTCCGCAGTGCCTGGTGTGGGGCCCCCAGCACATCATGATTCACAACGATGCGTTCCTGCCCATCCTGGGCAACAAGCCGTGCGCCATCGGCCGGCCGTTCGATGAGGTCTGGGCCGAAGCCTGGCAGATCATCGAGCCGCTGGTGGAACGAGCCTACGCGGGCGAGCCCACCTTCATCGAAGATTATCCCTTGATCGTGGATCGCGCCGGCCACCCCGAGCAGGTGTATTTCACGTTCTGTTACAGCCCGATCCGCGACGACGATGGACGGGTCGCCGGCATGCTCGACACGGTGATCGAAACCACACCCAAAGTGCAGGCGCAACAACAAGCCAGCCTGATCAACACGGAGCTGGCCCATCGCATCCAGAACACGCTCGCCGTCGTCAATTCCATCTGCGATCAAACATTCCGGTCGGCCAGCTCGCTCGATGAAGCCCGCATCAACTTCTCGCGCCGCCTCAAGGCACTAGGCCAGGCACAGATGGTGCTGACGCAGTCCAGCTGGATCAGCGCACCCATGGCGGCAATCATCGAAGGCGCCCTGGTCCCGCACAGCACCGCGCCAGGAGAAATATGTGCGCAGGGACCGCCGGTGAACCTGTCGGCGCGACAGGCGCTGTCGCTGAGCATGGCCATTCATGAGCTCGCGACCAATTCGATGAAATATGGCGCGCTGTCTGCGCCCACCGGCGAGGTCACGGTGCGCTGGTCGCTGGAGCCGATAGACGGCGACCACTGCTTGAGACTGCGCTGGACCGAATCCGGCGGTCCCCGCGTTTCACCTCCCGAACGGCGCGGCTTCGGTTCCCGGCTCATCGAAGAAGTGCTCGCGCATGACTTCGGCGGCAAAGTCAGCGTCTGCTACGCGCCCGAAGGGTTGCGCTTCGAGCTGGCCACGAAGCTGAGCAATCTGCCCGATCAGGGCACGCACGGCGGTAGGTAAATTCGCAAGCCCGCGTCGCTGGAACGTAATGCCTCGCCGCGTGTTTGCTTTACACGAAGGTGATTCGAGCATCGACGAATGGCCAAGAAGACCGCAAAAAAGACAGACGACACGCCCGCGCCCCTGCTGGCCCATGGCGGCAAGGTGCTGAGCCGGGTCACGGTGGACGCATACAACGCCGGGATGCGCAGCACCGAGGGCTTTCTGGGCGATCGTGCCAGCCGCCGAGCGTTTCAAGACATCCTGGACGACTGGCGCGATCGGGTGAGCCGCGCCGGCGACGATCCGCTCGGCGATGAGCCGAGCGAGCAGATCAGCAAGAAACAGCTCGACAAGATGCTCACCGAAGGCGACGGCGAAGCTGCCGGCGTGATTCACGGCGCGATCGAGGAGTTCGCGCAGGAGTTCGCCCAGGTGATCCGGCGGTTTCTGAAGCTGAAAGAATGGCAGGCCACCGAAGCCATCGTGGTCGGCGGCGGTCTGCGCACCAGTCGCATCGGCGAGCTGTCGATCGGCCGCACCGCGGTGCTGCTCAAGGCCGAAGGCATCGATGTGGATCTCAAGCCGATCCGCAATCATTCCGACCATGCCGGCTTGATCGGCTGCATACAGCTGGTGCCGTCATGGATCCTGTCCGGACACGACAGCATCCTCGCCGTCGACATCGGTGGAACCAACATCCGCGCCGGCATCGTGGAACTGCGACGCAAGAAGCGCCCGGATCTTTCCCAGGCCGCGGTCGGGCACCTCGAGCTGTGGCGCCATCGCGAGGATGAGCCGGAACGTGAAGATGCCGTGCAACGGCTCATCGACATGCTGGCCGGTTTGATCAAGCGGGCGGAGAAAGAGGGCGCGAACCTTGCGCCGTTCATCGGCATCGGCTGTCCCGGCGTGATCAGCGCGGACGGCTCGATCACGCGCGGCGGTCAGAATCTGCCGGGCGATTGGGAACACAAGGATTTCAATCTGCCGCAGCAGCTGCGCGCCGCCATTCCCAACATCGGCGATCACGAAACGGTGATCGTGATGCATAACGACGCGGTCGTGCAGGGATTGAGCGAAGTGCCGACCATGCGGGAGTACGAGCACTGGGGCGTGCTCACGATCGGCACGGGCCTGGGGAATGCGAGATTCACCAATCGGTTCAGCGAGGATGAGAAAAAGGAATCGGAAAAGGAATAGTGTCGCCTACGAGCTCTGGAGCACTGCCTTCGCGGCCCGCTGCCCGCTGCTGAGCGCACCGCCGACGCTGGATGATTCCTCCATGTCCAGCGCTTCGCCCGCAAAGAACAAGGTCTGCTCCACCGGTCTGGCCAACTGCCGCTTGGCCCGGCCACCGCCGACGCCCGCATAACTGTATGCGCCGCTCGAATACGGATCGCTCTGCCAGTCGTGCCAGTACACCGCTTCGAGCATCTTCCGATAATCGCGACGTTTGCCAAATATCTGCGTGACGCTCGCCAGCGCCGGCCGCAACACCTCATCCGTGCTTCGCGAGACCAGGCGCATCGCCTTCGGTCCACCACTCCACGCCATGAGCACCGGCGCTCGCACCGGCAGCGTCGTCCAGAACGTCGGGAACGGCGCGCCTTGCGCATGAAAGAACGCGACATCCCGATGATAGCCGTTGTCGATCTCCGCCCAGAACGGCCGGGAGAAACACAACACCAGCTTCACCACCGGTCCCATCAGCAACCGCGACAGGGGCGCCTGCTTGCGCGGCAACGTTGGCGTGAACAAAACGCTGCCTGGCGTGAGCGCCGGCAGCTGCAACACCGATAGCGGCAAGGTAATGATCGCCCGAGCCGCACGCACCACTCCGGGCTCTCCATGCCGGACGAACGAAACATTCACCTCACCGCGCCGCCAGCGCACTTCGTTGACTGCACATTCCAACTGCACACAGGTCTTCGCAGGATCGAGGCTGCCCGCCAACGAATCCATCAACGCGCCATAGCCTCGCTGCGGCCGAAACGTCGGCGCGTCCGCGGCACTGCCGCCCCCCCACTCTTTCAATATTTCGACGGCACTCGCCCGCGCCGGATCCGCTGCGTCGAATCCCTCGACCAGCATGGTCGCGAACGCCCGAAGGGTCGGCGACAACTGCCGTTGATGTTTCTGCAGGAATTCGGCGAACGGGACGTCGGTGCGCGGTTTGGGAATGCGCCCGAGCCGCGCCTTCAGGCTCTCGAACAGATCTTCGGCGCGTTTCATCCGGCGTGGCTGGGGTACGCGATAACGCGTCTGCGCAGCGTCCACCGCCACGTCGCCCGCCAGCCGCAGCTGCTCGAAAATCGCCGGCGATTCGCCATGGATGAACTCGGCCCCGAGCTCCAGCGGCACGGCCGCGCCGCGTGGACGAACGGTGAGAATGCGACCACCGATGCGATCGCGCGCTTCGAGAACGCAAACGGATTTGCCATGGCGGCTGAGATGCGCCGCTGCCGCCAACCCCGCGGCACCGGCCCCGACGACGATCACGTCGTATTCGTCGTTCGGCCTACTCATGCAACCGCTTCAAGGGCTGTTCCGCCGGCCCGGCCAGCACCTCGCCCGTCGGGCGGAAGCGCGAGCCATGGCAAGGACAATCCCAAGTGCGGTCGGCACTGTTCCATTTGACCAGACATCTCATGTGGGTGCATTGAGGCGCCAACAACGTCAGTTTGCCGGACTCGTCGCGCCAGGCCGCGACCTTCTTGCCCTGATCGCTGACGATCCGGCCTTCGCCCGGGCCCACCTGATCGGGCGAATCGAGCTTGGGCCGGCGCAGCCGATCACGCACGAAATGATACGGGTAATCGACGTTCTCTTGCACGTAGCGCCAGGCGCCGCCATGGAACGGCGAGCGACCCACGGCGAGCAGGCTGGACCACGGGTTGTCGCGCCCCAGGAACCGATCCCGCGCCATCAACGCGCTCAGCGTGCCCAACGTGTAGCCGTTGCCGGAAAACCCGGTGGCGATGAACTCACGCTCTTCGTTCTCGCCGATGAAGGGCATGCCATCATCGGTTTCTATGACTTGACCCAGCCAGCGCCGATCGACCTTGGCCTGCGGCAGCACCTCCAACAAACGCCGCGTCAGCCTGTCGAACACGCGCTCGGGATCGTCCTCCTGGCCGGTCTTGACGTCCTCGCCGCCAAAGATGGCGTATTGATGATCCTCGCGCTGCTCGATGCGCAGATATTCATAGGGATCGCCGGTGTCCCAATACAAAGCTTCGGGAACCGCGCCGTT
>Ga0164243_10002889_pt1 | contig 27882 bp, 22 predicted proteins | sample OricompcompostOP_FD_108781 | JGI IMG/M metagenome (GOLD analysis project Ga0164243, IMG submission 108781) | Organic Plus compost microbial communities from Emeryville, California, USA - Original compost - Organic plus compost (OP) | ecosystem: Engineered > Solid waste > Mixed feedstock >...
CCTGGTTCGCGCCCTGGTTCGCGCCCTGGTTCGCGCCCTGGTTCGCGCCCTGGTTCGCACGGTGGGGGACGTGCGCGGCCAGGTACAGGTCGCCGAGATCGGCGTACGCGAGCGGGTTGCCGCGCGCGGCGGCCCTCCACAGCGCGTCGAGTATGTCCCCGTCGAGCGCGCGCTCGGCGTCGCCGCGCAGTCGCCGCTCGAACCGCGCGTGGCCATCCTGGTAATCCGGGTCCTCGAAGAAGGCCGTCACGATCCCGCGAGGATACGTGAGGGAGCGGCGCGCGGGGTGGGGCGAGGAGGCGATGTGCCGGGGCTCACAGCAGATCAGGATTGATCGGAGGCGGTATCCCACCTCAGTATGCGACGCATGCAGCGCGTGGTCGCCGTCGCCGTCTCTGCCGCCCTCGCCGGATGTGCCTCCGGGTCGAGCAACCCCGCGGGTGGGGACGCGCCCGCCGCGCTCGACGCGGCGCCGGGACGCGATGCGCACGTGGCGCTCGACGCGCCGGTGGTGATCGACGCGCCGGTGGCGCTCGACGCGCCGCCGATGATCGACGCGCCGCCGATGATCGACGCGCCGCCGCCGATCGACGCGCCGCCCGACGCCTGCGTGCCGGTCACCACCGAGCTGCTCGTGAACCCGGCGTTCGATCTGTCGCCGGTGGGAACGGGATGGCAGGCGTCGCCGATCGACCCCGCGTACCCGATCGTGACCTCGGATGGGCCCGAGCACTCCGCGCCGTACGCGGCCTGGCTCGGCGGGTTCGAGGCGCCGGTCACGACGGTGACCGATCAGCTGTACCAGGACGTCGTCGTCCCGCCGGGCACCACGGAGCTCGTCCTCACGGGCTACTACCTCACCGGCACCGACGAGTTGACGACCACCAACATCTACGACAGCGCGCAGCTCGCGCTCACGCAGACCAACGGCACCCCGATCGTGACGGTGCTCTCGCTCAGCAACCTGACGGTCACGTCGGACTGGACGGCGATCAACTTCCCCGTGCCGCAGAACCTCGCGGGCCAGACGGTCCGGGTGCGCTTCACCTCGAGCAACGACATCTCGCTCGCGACCTCGTTCCTGTTCGACACCATGTCGCTGCGTGCGACCTACTGCCCCTGACGCGCAGGGGCGCCCGGGCCGCGGGCTGCTACACTGGCCGGACATGACCAGCGCTCACGTCCTCGCGCTCGCCGGCGCTCTCTGTCTCCTCCCGCTGCGCGCGAACGCGGATGCGTCGAAGGCGTGGGCCGCCGCCAAGGTGAACCTCCCCGCCGAGACGCACGTCCTCGTCGGGATGGATCTCGCGGCGGTGACCAGCTCGTCGCTGTTCTCGATGATGTTCCCGATGCTCCTCTCCCAGCAGCCCGACGTGAAGACCGGCCTCGAGCTGGTCAAGACCACGTGCAAGATCGATCCGATGAAGGCGATCGACGGCTTCGTCGTCGGCACGGGCAAGGACTCGGACGAGGGCGCCGTGTTCCTCGCGCTGAGCGGCGTCGACGAGGCGAAGCTCGTGAGCTGCCTCGAGGCGATCGCGAAGAGCAAGAAGGTCCCCGACTCCAAGATCGCGGTCACGCGCGAGCGCGGGATCACGCAGCTGTCGACGGGCTCCGGCGACAAGGTCTACGTCAAGTGGTTCGGCAAGAACGTGGTCGCGCTGCCGCTCGACGTCGACAACAAGGCCCAGCTCCAGAAGTGGGCCGGCACGAAGAACGGTCTCGGGAAGGCGCTCGTCGGCAAGGCGACCGCGAAGGTCAACACGCGCGCCACGGTGTGGGCGATCTCCGGCGTCGACGACACTATCGAGGGCGTGAAGACCCGCCTCGGCTATGGCTCGCTCGACGCGCGCAACGGCTCGCTGACCGCGGACCTGCGGATCGTCACGGGCAGCGCGAAGGACGCCAAGAAGGTCGCGGCGAAGGCGCAAGAGCAGCTCACGGCGGCCGCGGGCGCCGGCGATCCCGAGCTCGCCTCGATCCTCGACGCGGTCTCGGTCAGCGCGGCCGGCCCCGAGCTCGTGATCAAGGCGAGCCTGCCGGAGCAGAGCGTGATGTCGCTCCTCGGCACGCTGCTGAAGTAGTCGCGAGGGCGGTCGCGCGACCGGCGCGAGTCGAGGTCACGCTCGTCAGGTCTTCTTCGGCGCGGGCGCGAGCTCGGGGAGCGGGGGCAGCTCGCTGATCGCGGGCAGGAGCACGATCTCGATCCGGCGGTTCTTCGCGCGATCCTTGCCGAGCGGATCGTGCTCGCCGACGCCTGCGGGCACGAGGTTCTTCGGATCCATGCCGGCCTTGACGAGCGTGCGCGTGACGTTGAGCGCGCGCGCCGTGGACAGCTCCCAGTTGTCCTTGTAGGTGCTGCCCTTGAGCGGCACGTCGTCGGTGTGGCCGAGGACCATGAACCGGCGGTCGTCGAGCTTCTTGAGGATGATGCCGATCTCGAGCACCGCGAGCGTGCCCTTCTCGGAGACGTCGGCGCTGCCCGACGCGAACAGGACCTCGGAGGGAAGCGAGAGCACGAGGCTGCCGCGGCGCGCGGTGACGGCGAGCTGGCCGGCGCCGATCATCTCGGCGAACTGTTTCTGGATGTCGGCCATCGCGGCGATCCGCTTCTCGGCCTCGGCGCGCTGGGCGCGGAGCGTCGCGAGCTCCTCGATCGAGGCGCTGAGGTTCGTCGACATCTGGACGAGCTGCGCCTCCATCTCCTTGGTCTTGGTGTTCGCGCCGTCGAGCTCGGTCTTGCACGCGGCGACCTGCTGCGCGGTGTCGGACGCGGCGGTCTGCGCGGCCGCGAGCTCGCCCTTCACCTTCGCGATGTCGGACTGGCAGCTCGAGCCCGCCGCGACGGCGTGCTGGGCGTCCTCGCGGAACTTGTAGGTGAAGTAGCCGCCGGCCCCTGCCGCTCCCGTCACGAGGATCGCGTACGTCCACAGTCGCCACGGGAATCGCCGCTGCGGCTTCGCCGCTCGGGATATCAGCTCGCCGGTCTCTTCGCGCTTGGTCATGAAGGCCTCCCGCTCCGACGATACAGCCGACGCGCGTCGGTGGGGCAGCGCCAGGGTGTGCGAGTGTCGGACCGGTGGCGCCCGGACATGAGCGCCCTTACGGGTTTGGGCGGGGGCGATGTGCTCAGCCGTCCTGCGTCGGCTCGAACAGCGCGCGCGCGGCCGTGATGGCCTCGTCGGAGCCGGCCATCGCGAGCACGTCGCCGGCCTGCAGCGGCTCGGTCGCGGAGGGTGTCGCCATGCCGTGCTCGCCGCGCGCGATCGCGAGCACCGTGGCGCCGGTCTTCGCGCGCAGGTCGAGCATGGCGAGCGACCGGCCGATCGCGGGCGAGCGTGGATCGAGGGTGATCGACGCGACGCCGCCGAAGCCGGGGAGCACGTTCTCCACGTGGTGGAGCTCCGGGTGTGGCGTGGCCTGGCCCTGCGCGCTCGCGAGCAGCTCGAGGATCAGCTCGCTGCCCGCGCTGACGTGGCCCGCGAAGTCGCGCAGCGAGCGCCGCACGACGAACGCGAGGCCGACCGCGATCCCGACGATCACGACCGGCCCGCCTTTCACGAACGGCTGCGTCAGCGCGACGATCGGCACCGAGACGACGAGCCCGAGCCCGAGCTCGAGCACGCGGAGCAGCACGCGGCGCGGCGCGCGCCCGAGATCGACCTCGTGGCCGAGCGGGATCATCGCGAACGCGAGCAGCTCCGCGATCACGACGACGCGGCGGATCATGCTGACGACGAACGGCACGGCGAGCACCGCGGTGACGGCGAGGATCGCGACCGTCGCCGGCACGCCGGTGAGCCCGAGCTCGGCGGCTCCGCGCGGGGCGACGGTCGCGCTGGCGATCAGGATCGCGATCAGCACCCCACTGTCGACCACGAGCACGAAGATCGGCTTCTTCAGGCGCGTCCACGGCGTGGCCTTCTTCGCGTCGAGCTTCTCGAGCCACGCCTCGTAGAAGCTGACGAACATCGCGAGCCGGCGCGGCAGCCGGTGCGCGACCCAGCTCGCGACCTGCTCGGAGTAGCGGATCAGCGCGCCCGAGGACACGGTGGTCACGCACGACACGCCGACGGCGATCGCCAGCAAGGACGGCCGCGCGACGCCGCTCGACACCCCGATCGTGGCGATCACGAACGACATCTCGCCGATCTGCGACAGGCTGACGCCCGCGCGCACGGCGGGCCGCAACCCGCGCCCGGAGAGGAACACGCCCACCGTGATCGCGACCGGCTTGATCAGCGCGACCACCGCCGAGAACAGCAGGATCACCGGCAGCTCGGAGGCGAGCTCGGCCGGCTGGATCGACATGCCGATCGAGACGAAGAACACCATCGCGAACACGTCGCGGAACGGCTTCACGAGCTCGAACACGTGCTCGTGCTGCCCGGACTCGGAGACGAGCACGCCCGCGATGAACGCACCGAGGGCGACCGAGTAGCCGGCGTGCTCGGCGAGCACCGAGCCGCCGAAGCACAGCGCGAGCGCGACGACCGTGACGGTCTCGGGCCGGGACCGCTGACCGATCCAGCGCATCGCGCGCGGCACGACGAGCAACCCACCGGCGAGCATCAGCAGCAGGAACCCGCCGAGGCGGGCGACGAGGTTCACGAGCTCGGCGCCGTCGAGGCCGGAGCCCGAGGCCACACCGCCGAGCACCGCGAACAGGACCACCGCGATCAGGTCCTCGAACACGAGGATCGCGAACGTGACCTCGGTGAAGCCGCCCTTCCACCCGAGCTCCTCGAACGCCTTGGCGACGAGCATCGTGCTCGAGATGCCGAGGCACGCACCGACGAAGAACGCCTCGAGCGAGCCGAAGCCCAGCGCCGTCGCGACGAGCGTGCCCGCGACGATCGCGAGGCCCACCTCGAACAGCGCGGTGAGGCCCGCCGGCGCCCCGACGCGTCGGATCTTGGCGAGCGACAGCTCGAGCCCGATCGTGAACATCAGCAGGATCACGCCGAGCTCGGACAGGACGTGCACGAGCTTGGGGTCCGCGACGAGCGGGACCTCCAGGTTGGGACCGATCACGAGCCCGGCGAGCACGTACCCGAGCACGACGGGGATCTTCAGGGCCTGGAACACCACGGTGATCACCGCGGCGGTCCCGAGGACCACGACGAGCTCGACCAGGACGTGGGAGCCGCTCATCTACGTGGGTGCACCTTCGCTGCAAGAGCTTCGCGCGACCGCCTCCACGGCAGCCGCGCGTACCAGGCGCGGGCCCGTGGGACCCACGCCGCACCGGCGTACGCCTCGATCACGGATGCGACCACCGCGCATGGGCCGAGCGTACACCCGCGCGCCGCGACCGTTGGCGCAAACGCGCGGCGATCGTCGCCGTGCGCGCGCGTCCGGGAGCACGCCGTCGCTCAGGTAGGCGAGGGTGCGTGCGTCGCGCGCGGCGTCAGCTCGTCGGGCGTCAGCGTCTCCTCGTAGAACCGCGCGCCATCGGGACCCACGCCGGAGATGACGAGGCGGTCCGCGGAGACGTCGAGCACGGCGGCGTTGTAGTCGTGGTGGCGGAACAGCACGCCGGAGGTCACCGGTCCGGGCGGCCCGATGCCGCGCGCGAGCGGGCCGACCTGGAGCTCGCGCACGCCGTACGCGTGCCGGTACGCGGCGAAGTAGTGCTGATCGGCGGACACGAACAGCACGCCCGGGATCCCGACCAGCGCCTCGAGCACGAGGTCGCGCTCGGTCGCGAACGCGGCCCAGTGATCGTCGCCGATGCCGAAGTCGAGCGGCACGGGCGTCAACACGAGCTTGAATGTCGCGGTGCTGCGGCGGACGCCGTCGACGAGCCACGCGCGCTGGACGTCGCCGAGCATCGACTTCGCGGGCCCGTCGGGATCCGCGTTCGCGTGGCGGAACCGGCGCACGTCGAGGAGGAAGCACTCGAGGTGGGCGCCCCACCGCCAGCTCCGGTACCGGATCGCGCCGATGGCGTCGCGCACCGGGAAGAACTCGTCCCACACCTGCATCGCGGCGGCGTAGCGGTCGGCCTCGGCCGCGGCGCGCATCGCGTCCCAGTCGTTGCGAAACTCGTGATCGTCGTAGATCGCGCGGACGCCCACGTTCTCGAACAGCCGGCGGGCGGCGGGGGCGCTGCGCGTCAGGTGATGTCGCGCGCGGTACTCGGAGACGGTCTTCGCGACCGGCCCGTTGTCGGTGTAGGGGAAGTCGCCGAGCGACACGAACAGCTCGGGCTCGGCCGCGACGACGTGGTCGACGAGCTCCGTCGCGAACGAGGGGTGCGGGTCGTAGTCGGCGGAGACGGCGATCCGGACCGGGCGAGGATCGTCGGGGTGGGGCGCCGTGCGCGCACGGTACGGGCCGGAGCGCACGCCGCGGACGACGATCTCGATCGCGTGCTCGCGATCCGGCGCCAGGCCCGTGACGTCGACCGCGGCGAGCCCGGCGGCGTCGATCTCGACGAGCGGCAGCGCGACGAGCTCGTCGCCGGCCCAGACCTCGACGGCGGCGGGGCCGGGCCGGCCACCCGAGAGCGCGACGGTGAGCGCGGAGTCCGACGGGTCGAGGACCGCGGCCACGAGCTCGCTCGGCGAGGGCTCGTCACACCCGAGAAAGGCGCTGGTCGCCCCCGCGCCGAGGCAGCGGAGCCACTCGCGGCGGGTCAGGTCGGCGATCGACCGACGGCGCATCGCGCCCGAGCGTAGCACTCCTCGGCGTCGCGCCTACGCGGCCGACCGACGCGGAGGCTCCGGTGCGCGTGACGGCACGCCGCATGCTTCGGATCACCGCATGCGTCCCAACCTGTTCTCCAAGCTGCTGTTCCTCTCCGCCGGGGCCGGGATCGCGGTGTACGTGTACCAGCTGCGTCGAGCCACCCGCCGGTCCGAAGACTTCGGCCTGGAAGACAGCACCGATGACCGCGACTTCGTCGAGCTCTCGGATCCGACCGCGCGCGATCCCGAGCCGACGGCGATCCCGAACAGCTTCGACATCGACCCGGCCGATCCGGTCCAGGGCATCGACGAGCTGCACGAGTTCCACGTCGAGGATCTCGAGGTCGAGGCCATGTCGGACGCCGACAACGAGGGCGAGCAGGAGATCGCCACGATGGAGCAGTTCGTCGACGAGAACGCCCAGGAGCTCGACATCCCCGAGGACACGACGCTCGACGCGATCGAGGAGTCCGCCCACGACACCGGCGAGCTGTACGGCGTGCACACGCCTCCCGCGACCGATCGCACCCACCCCGACGGCGACGTCTCCTTCGAGGAGGGCCAGCACTGGCTCGAGGCGCTCGAGACCGACTCCGTCGAGATGGGCCCCGAGGCCGAGCACGATCTCTCGGACGTCGTCGACGACGAGGACATCTACGCGTCGCCGCACCCGAGCGACAAGAAGGACACCCCGGTCGCGGATCGCGGCTCCGGTGGCCCCGGCGGCATCTAGCACGTACCCTGCGCCGGTGATTCCCACGCTGACCGAGATCCACGGCCTGACCACCCGCATCGTCGGCCCGGCCGACGCGAAGACCACCGCCGTGCTGCTGCACGGGTTCGGCGCGCCCGGCGACGACCTCGTCGCGCTCGCCGGCTACATCGACGCGCCGGCGCGGTTCGTGTTCCCCGAGGCGCCGCTCGAGCTCGGCGGCCTGTACGGCGGCTCGCGCGCGTGGTGGATGCTCGACCTCGCGAGGCTCGAGGAAGACCTGCGCCGCGGCGTGCCGCGCGATCGCCGCGCCGAGATCCCCGAAGGGCTCGCCGAGGTCCGGGCCAAGGTCCTCGGCTTCCTCGCCGAGCTCCAGTCCCGGTTCGACATCCCCGACGAGCAGCTCGTGCTCGGCGGCTTCTCGCAAGGCGCGATGCTGTCGCTCGACGTCGCCCTCCACCGCGACACGCCGCCGGCGGGCCTCGTCCTGATGTCGGGCACCCTCATCGCCGAGAGCGCCTGGTCCCCGCGCCTGCCGTCGCTGCGCGAGGTGCCGGTCGTGCAGTCACACGGCGAGCACGATCCGCTGCTGCCGTTCGCGATCGCCGAGCTGTTGCGCGATCGCCTCGTCGAGGCCGGTGCCGTCGTCGACTGGCAGCCGTTCGTGGGTGGCCACGAGATCCCGCCGCCGGTGCTCGACGCGGCGGCGAAGCTGCTCCGCGGCTAGTTGTTGATGATGTCCTCGACGAGCCCGCACAGCGCGTGGCCCGGGCAACAAAGGTCCACGGGGCCGATCGGGCTGCTGTCCTCGGCGTGAATGCAGACCTTCGAGCCCTGCGACGGGTAGTAGTACGCCCAGAAGAAGCACATCTCCTCCTTCGCCGACTCTCCGAACCCCACCGACTCGTTGCTCGTGTTCACGTACGAGCACTCGAAGTCGAAGCCGCCGCCGACGGGGATGCCGAATCCCGGATCATGGCGCGTGGTCTCCGGCTCGCTCCACAGGAACGGCTCCGGTGCGTACACCGACTCCAGGGGGCCGTTCTTCATCCCGACGCGGACCTGCATGTCGGTACCGAACCGGTGCGTGTGACCGGTGATCGCGAAGATGTTCGACTGCGACAGGTCGAGATCGTCCGGCACCGTGAAGAACTGGTGGAGCGTCTGTGACGCGCCCGCCGGGATGTTGATGTCGGGCGAGCCGATGAACAGGATGTCGGCCTCGTGATCGATGGTCGACTCGTCGGCCCGGTAGAACTGCACGGTCGCCGTGGCCTCGACCGGCTGGTCCGTCGTGTTCACGAAGTGCATCTCGAGCTTGACCATCTGGTGAGCGTCGAGCGTGTACGCGACGCCTTCGGGCAGGAGCAGCTCGTCGTCGGCGCGCTGGGTGATCATGATCGGCGCGATCATCCCCGACGCGTTCAGCGCACCGGTGAACGGCTGGCACGGGACCGGCGTGGTCTGCTCGGTCGTGTCCATGTCGTCCTTGTAGACGATCAGGTGGTGCGAGCTCGAGGACAGGAGGTTGTGCATCCGGCGCACCTTGATCGGCGTCTCGTTGGACAGCCGGAGCCAGATGCACTGCGTGTCCTCGTCACCGGGCTGGATCGTGATCGGCCCGTACGAGAGCGCGTACCGCTCGCCCTCCCCCGAAGGCCCAGCGTCGACGGCTGGAGTACTGGTGTCGTCCCCTCCACACGCGAACAACCACAGCAGCGAGCAAACTACGACGCGACGACTCATGCATGACCCCCTTGGTGTCGGGGGCCAGAGTACCGAAGTTTGCCGGGCGGTGAACAGTGATTCAGCGCGCGGAGGTCCGCGGCCGCGACACGGCTCCGATCACGGGGTGACGCGCGTGATCTTGTAGCCCTTCTGCTCGAGCAGCTCGAGGACGCTGCGCGGTCCGACCAGGTGCATCGCACCGACGGCGATGAAGCCGCCGCCCGCGGCGTGGAGCTTCTCGATCGGGGCGATCCAGCTCGCGTTGCGCTTGTAGAGCAGGTCCTCCATCTGCTCCACGTACTCGGCCTCGGTGTAGCCGGCCTTCAGGGCCTTCTCCTTCTCGCCGTCGGAGAGCGCGACCATGCGCGCGTCGTCGCCGGTGAGGTACGCCTCGAGCATCTCCTTGGTCTGCCGCTCGCCCCCCTCGACGTCGTCGAGCATCGCCTTGAGCGCCTTGACGTTCATCCACTTCTCGAGCATCGCGGCCTGGTGGGTGGCGGGCTCGAGGTAGACGATCTGCTTCTTCTTGTTCTGCGCGCGCCCGAGGAGGACCGTGTCCATCTGCGTCGTGCTCGGGAGCCCGCGCATCGACATCATCGTGGCGGCGACCATCGGCTTCATCGGATCGATCCGCGCGGCGACGTCCTTGCCGAGGACCTCCTCGAGCTTCTTCCAGTGCTCCTCGCCGAGATCCCGGCGGAGCGAGCAGCCGATGCACTCGAGCGCCTTCGCCAGCGCGGGATCGACCAGGTTGGTCTCCATCGCGAACGTCGGCGCGGCGTCGAGCTTGTCCCACACGAGCTGGGGGAGCCGCTCCTCGGGATCGACGCCGACGTGGATCGTGCCGAGCGCGTAGCTCGTGATGCCGTCCTTCTCGATCGACCAGAACAGCGGCCGCGCCAGCGGGTTCTTCTGCTTCGGGGCGGACTGCCACGGATCGGCGGCGAGGGCGGCTCCGCTGCCCGCGGAGTCGGTCGCGCCCTGCGCGGGCGTGGCCTTCGCCAGCTCGGGGGCAGGAGCCGACTGCTTGCACGCGGTGAGACCCAGGACCGTCGCGAACGTCACCAGCAACAGGCGCTTCATGTCGGGTGCTTTAGCACGGCTTCGTATCGCGGCTGACAGATTCGCGCGGGCGCGACCTCCACGATCGGCCGGTGCGACGTCTCGTGGCGGGGATCCTGATCGGCGCGCTCGGTGACGTCGCGGCCGCGGACCACGCGCTGTACGACCGCCTGTGGCCCGAGGCGCCCGGCCGCCAGCAGCTGACGCTCTCGCAGCAGATCACGGACGAGCTCACCGAGCTCGGCAACACGCTCGGCCACCACCTCGACGCGCTGAGTGGTGACATGGTCGGCCTCCGGTTCGACGGCCGGCGACGTCGCGCGTGGGTGCGCGTCGGCACGAGCCGCGCGGAGCGCTACCTGACGTTCGAGCTCGCCGGCGACGTCCACTTCACGCGAGGCGTCGCGCGCATCCACGCGACGCTCGACGTCGGCATCGCGGGTCACGTCCTGTCGCTCGAGCTGCCCGACGTGGAGATGGCGCCGACCTCCTACCGCGACGAGCGCGGTGTCGAGATCCGGATCCCGCTGCTCCACGGCACGTTCTGAGCTGCCCCGAACGGCCCCGAAGCGGTCCCGAAACGGCGCCGAAACGGCACCGAAGCGGCACCGAAACGGCGACGAGGCGCCGCGGGTGATCGCGACGCCTCGGCCAGCGGTCAGCGCTCGGTCAGCGCCAGCCGCCCTCGACGAACACCCAGACGTTGCCGCGCTTCTCCCAGCGCGGGTCCTGCCACTTCATGTTCGCGCGCGCGCGCTCCCAGTGTCCGGGCACCCACTCGTACTTGCCGTTGCTCCAGCGGTAGTGACCGCGCGCCCAGACATACCCGGCGCGTGCCTGCACCGCCTCGGCGCGCGGCGCGGGCGGCGGGCTCGTCGGTCCGCTCGCGGCCGGCGGCGGAGGAGGCACCGGCGTCGAGGCCGGCGTGAAGATCTCCCAGTCGCCGTCGATCTTGACGTACACGCCGTTCCGCTGCTCCCAGCGCGGAGCGCGCCAGCGCTTGCCCGGGCGCTCCTTCTCCCAGCGGCCGCTCACCCACTTCCACTCGCCGTCCTTCCAGTCCCAGTGGCCGGCGACCCAGACGTACCCGCGACGCGGCTGGCGCGGGGTGTCGTCGCGCAACGCCGGCGGGGCCTGGCGGGGACGCTCGTCGTGATCGATCCAGTCACCACCGATGCGGACGTAGATGCCGTTCTTCAGCTCCCACGTCACCTCGCGGTAGCGCTTGCCGGGCCGGCGCTTCTCCTGGCGGCCCGGGTACCACTCCCACTTGCCGTTCTTCCAGTACCAGTGGCCGGGGACCCAGACGTAACCGGCGCGCACCGCGACGCGCTCGACCTTCGGCGGGGGCGGGGCGACGTTCGGGTAGTCGGGCTCCCAGTCACCGTCGATGCGGACGTACACGCCGTTGCGCAGCTCCCAGCGCGTCGGGCGCCAGCGCCTGCTCTCCCGCTCCGCTTCGTAGCGGCCGCTGACCCAGGTCCACTTGCCGCGCTGCCAGTCCCAGTGGCCCGGAATCCACACGAAGCCCTTGCGCGCGGGCTTGCGCTCGACCTTGGGTGCCGGCGGCGCGGCGCGGGGGAGGTCGTCCTCCCAGTCGCCGTCGACGCGGACGTAGACGCCACCGCGGAGCTCCCAGCGCACGGCGCGCCAGCGCTTGCCGGGGCGCTCGCGCTCCCAGCGACCCGAGACCCACGTCCACTTGCCGCCTTGCCAGTCCCAGTGCCCCGAGACCCAGACGTACCCCTTGCGGGCGGCCTGGCGCTCGACGCGCGGTGCCGGTGGCGCTTCGCGCGGACCCCGGTCTCGGTCGTGGTTCCGATCGTTGTCATTGGGACCGGTCCGTCGATGGTCGCGGACGTTGGGCTGCGCGGACACGGTGTCGACCGTCCCCGCCAGCGTGGCCACCCCGAGTCCCGTGCTCAGCAGCAATCGAAAGAGCGTCGAACGCATAAGCCTCCGGTGAAAACGCACGTGCGACGGATGCTACCGCGGTTTATTCAACCGCAGCTCGGCCGCGGGCAGCGAACAAGCGTCCGTGTTACGTAGACGTGTGATGTTCGCGGGTGCCTGCATCACACGCGCCAGCGTGATCGTGATCGCGCTCGCGATCGCGTGTGGAGGTGACGACCGCACCGGCTCGCCCGCGGTGTCCCGGCTCGAGCGCGCGATCGACGCCGAGCTCGGCCGGCGGTTCGGCGGCCGCGCGAGCACGCGGTGCCTGCGGTTCGGGCCGTGGTGCACCGCCGTCCTGTCGGATGGGACCGAGCTCCCGATCGAGCTCGCGCGCGTCGCCGGGCAGTGGGAGTGGAGCGTGCGTGGGCTCGTGGTCCCGACCGCCGAGCTCGAACGCCACCTCCAGCTCGAGGTGGCCGACCTCGGGGCGCCCCAGCAGGTGCGCTGCGCGCCGAGGATCCAGCGCATCTCGCCCGGCGAGCGCATCGCGTGCCGGCTCGAGCACGGAGGGACGGCGTTCGTGACGATCCGCGACGACGGTTCGACCGCGTTCGAGATCGTGCTCGATCCCGCGGCGGCCGCGGCGCGTGGCGAGGAGGTGACGCCCGAGCGCGAGCGTGCCCTGTCGGCGACCTCCGAGGCGCTCGCGCCGCGCGACGGTGACGGCGATGGCGACGGCGATGGCGACGGCGAGGATGTCGACAGCGGCGGGACAGGCGAGGGCGACGGCGCGCTCGGCGAGGACGACACGCCCAGCCCCCGCCGATGAGCCCCGGCGATCCGCGGTAGAGTCCGCGACTATGAAATCGGTGTGGATCGCGCTCGCGGTCGCGATCGGATGCTCGCAGCCCTCGCCCGCGCTCGATCGCGCGCAGCGCCCCGTTCCCCAGACGCTCGCCGGTGCGCGCACGATCTCGATCGTCGGCACCAACGATCTCCACGGCGCGCTCGAGCGCCTGCCGCTGTTCGCCGGGTACGTCGCGAACCTGCGCGCCGCGCGCGCGGCCGACGGCGGCGGGGTCGTGCTCCTCGACGGTGGCGACATGTTCCAGGGCACGCTGGAGTCGAACCTCAACGAGGGCGCGGCGGTGATCCGCGCGTACAACGCCATCGGCTACACCGCGGCCGCTGTCGGCAACCACGAGTTCGATTTCGGGCCCGAGGGACCGGCCGCGACCCCGCGCTCGATCGAGGACGACGCGCGCGGGGCGCTCAAGGCGCGCGCGAGCGAGGCGACGTTCCCGCTCCTCGTCGCCAACATCTCCGACTCCCGGAGTGGTGCGCGCATCAAGTGGCCGAACATGCCGCCGTCGACGCTCGTGGAGGTCGCCGGGGTCAAGATCGGCATCATCGGCGCGAGCACCGAGGCGACGCCGTTCACGACGATGCCCGCGAACTTCGAGGGTCTCGTGATGAAGCCGCCCGCGGTGATCGCGATCGTCGAGGAGGCGAAGGCGCTCCGCGCCCGGGGCGCCCAGCTGATCGTCGTGACCGCGCACATCGGCACCCGGTGCGCCGAGCTCGACGACCCCAACGATCACTCGTCGTGCGAGCGCGACGAGGAGCTCTACGAGCTGATCGAGGAGCTGCCGCGGCGCACCGTCGACGTGATCGTCGGCGGCCACACGCACGCCGCGATCGCGCACCGGATCAACGACATCGCGGTGATCGAGTCGTACTCGTCGGGGCGCGCGTTCGGTCGCGTCGATCTGCGGATCAGCCCCGACGGCCACGTGACCTCGGTGAAGATCCACCCGCCGCGGATGCTGTGCCAGGGCGAGGGCGACGGCAACCCGCTGCCGGTCGCGCAGTGCACGCCCGGGGACTACGAGGGCAAGCCGGTGAGCCCGTCGGCCGAGGTGCAGGCGATCGTCGACGAGGCGCAGGCGGTCGCGGCGCAGCGCCGCAGCGAGAAGCTCGGGGTCCGGCTCACCGCCGCGGTCACGAAGTCCTACGGCACCGAGTCCGCCGAGGGGAACTGGTTCGCCGATCTCATGCTCGCGACGAACCCCGGCGCCGACGTCGCCGTGACGAACGGCGGCGGGCTGCGCGCGGACCTGCCGCCCGGGGAGCTCACCTACGGCCAGCTGTTCGAGGCGATCCCGTTCGACAACCGGTTCGCGCTCGTCGAGCTGAAGGGCTCGCACCTCCGAAACCTCGTGTCATCGAACCTCCAGCGCGGCGGGGCGATCCTGTCGTGGGGAGGCCTGACAGCAAAAGCGCGGTGCCAGGGCGGCGCGCTCGCGCTAGAGATCAGCGTGCGCGGAAAGCCCCTCGACGACAGCGCGTCGTACACGCTCGTCACGAGCGACTTCCTCGCATCGGGTGGCGACGGCCTCATCGGGCGTCTGAAGCTGCCCGCGGGCTCCGTGAAGCTCACCGACGTGCTGATCCGGGACGCGTTCGCCATCGAGCTGCGCAAGCGGAAGGGCACGGTCGAGCCGGCCACGCTGTTCTCGCCCTCCGCCAAGCGGATGGACTACCCGGGGACCCGGCCGGTCACCTGTAGCGCCACGAAGTCCGGGACGCGCACGCATCAGGAGAGCCCGGAATGACATGGTCACCGTCGAGCTGGAGATCCAGGCCAGCTCAGCAGCAAGTTCCCTACGAGGATCCCCAGGCGCTCGCGCGCGTGATGGAGGAGATGAGGCAGCTGCCCCCGCTCGTCACGTCGTGGGAGATCGAGCGGCTGCGCGAGGAGCTCGCGCGCGCGGCGCGTGGCGAGGCGTTCGTGCTCCAGGGCGGCGACTGCGCCGAGAGCTTCGAGGACTGCCGGGCCGAGCCGATCACCGCGAAGCTGAAGATCCTCTTGCAGATGAGCCTCGTGCTCGTGCACGGCACGCGCAAGCCGGTGGTCCGGATCGGCCGGATCGCGGGGCAGTACGCCAAGCCGCGCTCGGCGGACGTCGAGACCCGCGGGGACGTCACGTTGCCGGCGTACCGCGGGGACATCATCAACCGCGACGGCTTCACGGCCGAGGATCGCACGCCCGATCCGACGCTGATGCTGCGCGCGTACGAGCGCGCGGGGCTCACGCTCAACTTCATCCGGGCGCTCGTCGAGGGTGGGTTCGCGGACCTCCACCACCCGGAGTGGTGGGACCTGTCGTTCGCGCAGGGCGCGGCGCGCGAGCACTACGAGCACATCGTCCAGTCGATCCGCGAGTCGCTCGACTTCGTCGCCGCGGTGACGGGAACCGAGTCGGAGGCGCTCCGCCGCGTCGAGATCTACACGAGCCACGAGGCGCTCGCGTTGCCGTACGAGCAGGCGCAGACCCGCCAGGTGCCGCGGCGCACCGGCTGGTACAACCTGTCCACGCACTTCCCGTGGATCGGGATGCGGACGGCGCAGCTCGACGGTGCTCACGTCGAGTTCCACCGCGGCATCCAGAACCCGCTCGGGATCAAGGTCGGCCCGGGCATGACGGAGGAGTGGCTCGTCGGCCTCCTCGACGCGCTCGATCCGGAGCGCATCCCCGGGCGGATCACGCTGATCCATCGCATGGGCGCCAAGCAGGTCCGCGCCAAGCTGCCCGCGCTCGTCGAGGCAGTCCGTCGCACGAGCCGCACCGTGCTGTGGGTGTGCGATCCGATGCACGGCAACACGGAGACCACGGCCGGCGGGATCAAGACGCGGCGGTTCGAGAACATTCTCGACGAGCTCGAGCAGAGCTTCGCGCTCCACACCGAGCTCGGATCGCGGCTTGGCGGCGTCCACTTCGAGCTCACGGGCGAGAACGTCACCGAGTGCACCGGAGGTGCGCGCGGCCTGTCGGACGACGACCTCGAGCACGCGTACAAGAGCCGCGTCGACCCGCGGCTGAACTACGAGCAGGCGCTCGAGATGGCGATGCGCATCGCGCGTCACCTGCGCGGCCAGCGGGTGCCGGCGCCATGATCCGCCTCCTCCAGAGCTGGGGCATGCCGGTCGTGATGACGATCGCGTACGCGACGCTCGCCGCCGTCAGCGACACGTCGACGACCGGCAAGGCGTGGATGGCGATCGGCCTCGCGTTCGTGCTCGTCGTCTGGTTCCTGTTCCGGTTCCTCACCGAGCAGGCCGCGCTGTCACGCGCCGTGGCGGTCGGTGACGCGCCCCGCGTGCTCGAGCTCGTCGGCAAGCAGCTGCGACGGCGCAAGCGCCCGGCGGCGCGCGTGCCGTATCTCGTGTACCAGGCGCACGCGCACGAGCTGCGGGGGGACTTCCCGGCCGCGCTCGCCTCGCTCGACGAGGCGCGCCTCGACACCGTGTCGCGCACCGCGTGGCCGACCTGGCAGGTCCTCGCCTCCGCCGTGCGGGTCGGCGTGCTCGTCGAGACCGGTCAGGTCGCCGACGCGCGCCGCGTGCTCGAGACCGAGCTGGCGCCCGCCGCCGCGAAGCTCGATCCACGGTTCCATCCCACGGCGCGCCTCCAGGTCACCACGTCGATCGGGCGCGTGCTCGCGGCCGAGGGCAAGCACGCCGACGCGCGGCCGATGTTCCAGGCCGTGCTCGGCGACATCCGCGCGCCCTCGGTGCTCCGCGCCGTCGCGCGCCGCGAGCTCGCCCGCATCGCCGACGATCCCGCCGAGTCCGCGACCCACCGCGCCGAGCTCGAGAAGCTGGTCCCCGATCCCTCGTCGTTCCTGCGCCGCGACTGATCGAGGCATGGCGTGGACGACGACGTGAACGTCCACGTCGTCGTGGTCGGGAATCAGAACGATCCGCTGACCGCGAAGCCGACGCGATCGGGGCCGACGACCGGTGCGACCGCGGTGGTCGGCGTGACCTGCTCGACGCCGGGCGCGGTGAAGTACAGCACCGCGCCGGTGACGACGAGCACGGAGCCGGCGACGAACAGCCCCGTCCCGATCGTGCGCATGTCATCGCGCGCGCCGTAGAACCGGGCCTCGTCGAACGGCTCGCGCGCGTCGTTCTGCTCGCTTCGCTTCATCAGGTTGTAGACGAGCGACGCGCCGAGCGTGAGCGCGCCGCCGCCGGCCACGCCGAGCGCGATGCGGCGACGCGTCTTGCCCTTGTCGACGAGGACGGGCAGGGGCTCGGCGACCTCGACCGTGACGACCTGGTTCTCGGCCTCCGCGATCTCGATCTCCTGGCGCGCCGGCTTCATGCCCGGCGCGCGGCCCTCGACCACGTGGCGACCGGGATCGACCTCGACGCGTCGGTACTCGGTCGCGTTGATCGGGAAGCCGTCGACATAGACCTCGACGTCCGGAGGACCGCTGACCTCGAGCTTCAGCGTCGGCACCTTGGGCGAGATGATCGACGTGTGATCCTTCGCCGCCTCCTCGTACTCGACGAGCTGGCTCTCGGCCCCCGCGGTCTGCGCCTTGCGGAACCAGCGGATCGAGGTCGCGTACTTGCCCATCATCTCGTAGCAGAGGCCGAGGTTCAGCATCGTGCCCGTCGCCGTGGGATCGAGCTTGATCGCGGCCTCGAACTTCTCGCACGCGGCCTTCGCGTCCTTCTTGATGGTGAGCAGCTCGCGCCCCTCGGCGAACAGGCGGTCGGCCTCCTGCTGCGGGGTCTCCGCGCTGGCCACGGCGAACCCGGCACACAGGAGAGCGAGAGCCCAGCGGAGTCGCATGGGCGGATGATATCGCAGAGGGCCTGCTCAGAAGCGGCCGACCGCTGCGAGCCCCGCGCCCTCGGGGCCGAGCTGCGGGACGAACGTCACGCGGGGCTCGGGGCGATCGGCGCGGTCGTCCGGCGCGCGCAACCAGAGGTAGAGCCCGACGCCCGTCGCGGCCAGGCCGACGATCCCGGCGGCGGTCGCGACGTACCCGAGGGTCAGGGCGCTCTGCGGCTCCCCGATCGCCTCGCCGCTGCAGTGCAGGCGCTCGCCGTCGGGAGTGTCGATCGGGTTGCAGTCCGCGCCGTGGTACTTGCGGTACGCGACGAGCCCGAGCACCGCGCTCGCGCCGATCGCGGCGATGCCGGCCCCCGTGGTGTACTTGCCGATCGTGCGTCGCGAGCTCTCGCGCAGCGCGCGAGAGAGCTTGGGGATCTCGACGTCCTTGGCCTCGCCCGCGGCGAGCGTCACGGTCGCTCGGAACGCGAGGTGTCCCGGCGCGCTGACGACGAGCTCGTGGTCACCGGGATCCAGCGGATAGTTCGCGATCTCGGAGAACCGGATCACCTGGTCGTCGACGACGATCTTCGTGTCGGGCAGCGGCGGGGCGACGAACCGCAGGGTCACCTTGGGGACCTTCGGTGCGAGCTCGGTCAGGCGATCCTCGGCGACCTTGCGCTCGATGTCGCTGCCTCCCTCGCGCGCGCGATCCCGGGCCTCCTTGTATCGCGCGTACGCCGACGCGAACCGACCCTGCTCCTCGTCGCAGCGCGCGACGTTCAGCAGCGTGCCGATCGCGTGCGCGGAGACCGCGAGCGACTCGCGGAACTTCTCGCACGCCGCCGCGAAGTCGGTGGTGACGAGCGCGCGTCCCTCTTCGAACAGCCGGTCCGCGCGCGCGATGTCGGCATCGTCGGCGAGCGCCGGCCCGGTCAGGCTCGCGAGCGCGAGCGCGGCCATCACCCCACGCAGCTGCATGCGCGGGAGCGTATCAGCCCTGTCTCCACGCGCGCCAGCGGGTCACTTCTTGTTCACGCAGCCGTGCCGGTTCGCGTACGGGTCGCACTCCGGCACCTTCTCGACCGGGACCACCTTCGGCTCGGTCTTCCGCGTCTGCGTCGCCCGGCCGTTGCGACCCTTGGCCTTGCCGCCGGTCTTCTTGATCCGCGAGGTCGACGTCGCCGGCACCTTCGCCGCCACGTTGGTCGGGGGCGTGGCTGTTGCGGCCTCGGTGGCGTCGGTGGTCGGCGTCCCTTCGCCCGGCGGCGTCCCCGTCGCGGTGACCTCGACGCTCGCGGTCTCCGACGTCGCGGTCGTCTCGACGGCGACAGGGGCCTCGGACGGCGGCATGGCCAACTCGGTCGGCTTCGCGGCCTCGACCGTCGGTTGCGGCGGCGCGGGCTCGACGTTCGCCTGATCCTGCGGTGCGGGGGCGGTGTCCCCGGGGGTGCCTCCCACCAGGTACAGCGCGATCGCCACGCCCGCGGCGCCGACGAGCGCGGCGCCGAGGAGCACCAGCCCGAACCGCGAGCGCCGACGCGGGATGTCCAGCGTCGAGCTCGGCGCGCGCACGGGGCCGGACGCGTCGTACCCCGCGATGCCCATCGGCATCGACGGCGCCTGGACCTGTCCCGGGATCGGGGAGCGGTACACCGGCGCGGAGGGCTCGGAGCCGCCGGCGAACGGCGAGCTCGCGGGCACGCTGCCGGGATCGTGCACCGGATGCGGCACGCTGCGGCCGACGCCCGTCGACACCTCCCAGTCACCGAGGCTCCGGCGCAGCACGCGCTGCATGCGCTCGACGAGGATGGCGGCCCGCGCGGGATCCTGCGTGAACGGGACGAGGTCGCGGCCGAGCTCGGCCATCGACGCGTAGCGCTGGTCCGGGTTCTTCGCGAGGCAGCGAAGGACGACCTGCTGCAGCTCCGGGGGCGCGTGGACCATCGGCGCTGGCGCGTCGACCGCGACCTTGACGCACATCTCCGAGAAGCTCTCCGCCTCGAACGGCTTGCGGCCCTCGATGAGCTCGTACATCACCGTGCCGAGCGACCAGATGTCCGTGCGCGCGTCGACGTTGCGCGCCGACCGCATCTGCTCCGGCGACATGTACGCCGGCGTGCCGAGCAGCGACTGGGTCTGCGTCAGGTGCATGTCGGTGCCCGCGGCGGTCTTCGAGATCCCGAAGTCGAGGACCTTGATCAGCGCGGTGCCGTCGGGGCGCCACGTGACGAACAGGTTCGACGGCTTGACGTCGCGGTGGACGATGCCGAGCGAGTGCGCCTCCGCGAGCGCCTCGCAGGTCTGCAGCATCAGCTCGACCGCCCACGGGATGCCGAGCTTGCCGCGCTCGGCGACGAGCTGCCCGAGGTCCTGGCCCTCGAGGAACTCCATCACCATGTACGGCGTGCCGTTCTCGAGCGCGCCGACGTCGCTGACGCGCGCGACGTACTCGCTGCGCAGCTTCGCCGCGGCCTGCGCCTCGCGCATGAACCGCTCGACCGCGTCGTGATCGAGCATCACGTCCTGGCGCAGCATCTTGAGCGCGACGCGCTCGTTCAGAGCGAGGTGCGTGCACTCGGCCACCACACCCATGCCGCCCTGGCCGACGATGGACTCGACCTGGTACTTCCCGAGGAAGACCTGGCCGACGCGGATCGCGTCCGCGGGTCGAGGAGTCTGGGCCACCGAGAACAAATCGTAGCCTGCCCGGACCAATGGCTCAACCTCTCGCATCATGTAGGTTTTCGCCTACCGAGGGGCGCGGTCCCCGCACCATCAGGTCGACGTCAGGCCGGCCTGACTCAGTGCTGGATCTGGTGGATCTTCAGCACGTTGGTCTGCGCGCCCGAGCCGATCGGGACCGCCATCGTGATCAGCACGTTCTCGCCCGGGCTGGCGAGGTTGCGCTCGATCAGGACGCCCTCGACGCGATCGAGCAGCTCCTCGGTCGAGGCCGACGGCCCGATCAGCACCGGCGTCACCCCCCACGTCAGCGCGAGGCGTCGATAGGTGACCTCGTCCGTGGTCAGCGCCACGATGTTCGCCTCCGGCCGGTACTCGCTGACGAGGCGCGCCGCCCCGCCCGAGTCCGAGACCACGACGATCGTGCGGAGCTTCATCGACCGGGCCGCGGTGCAGGCCGCGTGCGCGATCGCGTTCGCCGAGATCGCGAGCTGGAGATCGGGCACCCGCTGCTCGTTCTTGTAGTACGTGCTCCGCTCGACCTCCTCCGCGATGCGCGCCATCGTGCGCACGGCCTCGATCGGGTGCATCCCCGACGCGGTCTCGCCCGACAGCATGATCGCGTCGGTCGCGTCGAGCACCGCGTTCGCGACGTCCGAGGCCTCGGCGCGGGTGGGTCGCGGCTGGGTGATCATCGACTCGAGCATCTGCGTCGCCGTGATCACGGCCTTGCCGCGCTTGTTGGTCTCCTCGATGATCCGCTTCTGCCACAGCGGCACCTTCTCCGGGCCGAGCTCGACGCCGAGGTCACCGCGCGCGACCATGATGCCGTCCGCGGCCTCGATGATCTCGCCGAGCCGCTCGAGCGCCTGCGGCTTCTCGATCTTCGCGATCACCGGGATCGAGACCTGGTCGGCGGTGAGCAGGCGCTTGGCCTCGATCACGTCCTCGGCGCGGCGTACGAACGACAGCGCGACGTACTCGACGCCGTGGCGCAGCGCGAACCCGATGTCGATCTTGTCCTTCTCCGACAGCGCGGGCGCGGAGACCTCGACGCCGGGGAGGTTGATGCCCTTGTTGTTCTTGAGCACGCCGCCGGTGACGACCACGCACCGGACCCACTTGTCGCCGACCTCGGTGACCGCGAGCGAGATGTAGCCGTCGTCGAGGAGCAGCGGATCGCCCACCTTGCAGTCCAGCGGCAGGAGCTTGTAGGTCGTCGAGACCCGCTTCTCGTCGCCGACGACGTCCTCGGTGGTGATCGTGAACTCGGCGCCCGGCCGGAGCTCCACGCTGCCGTTGGCGAACCGGCCGACGCGGATCTTGGGGCCCTGGAGATCGAGCAGCACCGCGATCGCCTTGTTGCGCCGCTCCGCCTCGGCCCGGACCGTCTGCAACATTCTCGCATGGTCCTCGTGACTGCCGTGGGAGAAGTTGAGCCGCGCGACGGACATGCCCGCATCGATGAGCTCACCGATGCGTTCGGGCGTCGACGTGGCGGGGCCGAGGGTGCAGACGATCTTCGCGCGCGGCATGACGGCGCGCAGTAGAGCACATTCTCCTGGCGATCTCGGTCACGTCTCCTCGTTATGCCTTGCTGACAAACGAGCGATCGGGATATGACCCACGGCCATGTATCGTCCGGCCTTCGTCGTAGGCCTCGCGTCCGTGGCGCTGTCCGTCCTCGGCGCGTGCACGGTGCAGCAACCGCAGCCGAACCTCGTCGGGCAGGACATCCGCCTGACGTTCATCCACACGTCGGACATCCACTCGCGCCTGTTCCCGTACAACATGGTGCCGAACACGTTCGACGAGCAGGACGGGCTCACCCACGCGCCGTTCGGCGGCATCGCCCGGATCGCGACCATCGCGAAGAAGATCCGCGCGAGCGCCAGCCGGTCGCTGTGGCTCGACTCCGGTGACTGCTTCCAGGGCGCGCCGGTCTTCAACCTGTTCAAGGGCGAGGCCGAGATGCGCGCGCTGTCCCTGGCCGGGATGGACGCCGCGGTGATCGGCAACCACGAGTTCGACCTCGGCGCGAAGAACCTGTTCGACCAGGTCGACAACTGGGCGACGTTCCCGCTGCTCGCCGCGAACTACCTCTGGGACACGCCGCCGGCCGCCGCGCAGAACCCGGACGGGCGCTCGCTGCGCGACGTCGTCCCGCCGTTCGCGATGTTCGACGTCAAGGGGATCAAGGTCGCCGTGATCGGCATGGGCAACACCAGCACGATCACCTCGATCTTCGAGGGCGGGAACTCGCTCGGCTTCCGCCCGCTGTCCGCCGAGGACGCCCTGGCGCGCTGGGTGCGGATCCTGCGGCCGGTCTCGGACGTCGTCGTCGTGGTCAGCCACCTCGGCCTCGAGGAGGACGAGGACCTCACGGCGGCGCAGGTCGACGATCCCAACGAGAAGTTCGACCAGGAGACGATGGCCGGGATCGACCTGATCCTCGGTGGTCACCTCCACATCGTGACCGATCCGCCGAAGCTGATCCCGAACGACGACAAGGGCCACCAGACGATCCTCGTCCACTCGGGCGCGTTCGCGAAGTTCGTCGGCCGGCTCGACGTCGTCGTCCGCGTCGGCGACAACAACGGCGACCCCGAGCGCCGCAGCCGGATCACCTCGTTCAACTTCGAGAACATCCCGGTCGACTCCAAGCTGTGCAACGGCCGGCCGTGCATCCCCGAGGATCCGGACGTCGCGAACCTGATGTGGCCGTACTCGGTCAAGATCAACCAGGAGATCAACCTCAACGGCGTGTTCGCGTACGTGAGCCCGCAGCCGCCGATGGGCTGGCCGGTCGGCGAGGGGCCGCAGAAGATCCTGCGCACCGATCAGTCCGGCGGCGACAGCCAGCTCGGCAACATGGTCGCGCGCTCGATGCAGCTCACCGAGGGCGTCGAGGCCGAGTTCGCGATCACGAACTCGCTCGGCATCCGCGCCGACTTCGAGGCCGGCCCGCTGACGATCGAGCAGATGTACAACGTGTTCCCGTTCGAGAACTCCATCACCGTGATGTACCTGTCGGGGACCGAGGTCCAGGAGACGCTCGACTTCGTCGCCCGGCGCTCGGCGAGCCGCGGCTGCCGGACCCAGGCGCAGGTCGCGGGCATCGCGTTCGACATGGTGTGCAACGGGGACTGCGGGACGGACGCGGACGGCAACCCGATCCGCGCGTGCGCGAAGAACATCGCGATCGGCGACAACTGTCGCGGCGAGAGCTCCGACGGCCCGATCGACTTCAACCGCTGTGCGGCGCTCGTGCCCGAGAGCCTGTACCGGGTCGCGGTCAACGACTACATCGCGGCCGGCGGCTCGGGGTTCGAGGTCCTCAAGCGCAACACCAGCAAGCAAGACACCGGCATCTCGCTGCGCGACGCGCTCCGCGTGTTCCTCAACCGGAGCAACCCGTGCGTCGACGAGATCGACGAGACGAGGACCAAGATCACCGAGAAGTTCGGCGAGATCTCGTGCCTCGACGCGACGATCGAGGCGCACGACGGCCGCATCCGGCCGGTGTTCGAATGAGGCGGCCAGGAGCTCTCATGACCCCGCGGCATTCCACTCGCCTTGGCATCGGGCTCGGCCTCGCCCCGCTCGTCCTCTCGCTCGGCGGCTGCGTCGAGGACCGTGAAGGGATCACCGGGACCCAGTCGCTCGCGATCGAGCTGGTGGCTCCCGCGGATCCAGGCACGGTCGATCAGCGGCTGCCGGACTCCGCGCGCATGGTCACGGTCCACGTGACCGCGAAGGACCACGACAACGAGATCGACACGAGCTTCAACGATCCGGTCCGCGTCTACGCGCAGTTCCTCGGCACGGTGACGCCCGATCTGAACCAGATGCCGCTCGCGACGATCCAGATGCAGAACGGCGTCGCCACGAACCAGGAGATCACGCTGCCCTTCGTGTACGGGCCGACGACCCTGTGGTTCGACAACGGCACCGGGTTCGGCGGCGACTACGAGCACGGCCCGATCGCGGGCACGTCGGAGACCTTGTGGTACCGCGATCCGTGGATCGCCGACCTGCAGACCCCGCGTGACGAGACCGCGGTCGACGCGCTGTCGCGGACGCCGCTCACCGACAAGCAGATCAACGTGACGGAGTCGCGGTACGGCGCGCGCGGGCGGCTCGTCGTCACGAGCGTGTACGCGCAGGGCTACACCGTGGCGGACGTGCAGTGCGCGGACGAGCAGGGGACGCCGCCGTGCACGTCGCAGGCGTACGACCACCTGCTGGTGTTCACGTTCTCGGCGCCGCGCGACCAGCACGGCCGCCTGCTCGAGCCGGGTCGCGAGATCGAGCGGATCACCGGCGGGCTCTCGGAGTTCAACGGGCTCACCGAGGTCGGCTTCCCGCGCACGTACGCGGCGGAGGGCCCCGACGACGCGCCGGCCCTGCACCCCGAGCGCATGCCGGCGCCGGCACTCTTCGACCCGGCCTGGTTCGGGCCGCTGAGCTCGCCCGACGGCATGATCAACTTCGAGCGCAACGAGTCCGGCCCGATCGAGATCCGGAACGCGGTCGTCTGCCAGCTCGATGACGAGTACGCCACGTTCAAGCAGTGGAAGCTCGACCCGGCGGGGGAGGGCGGCGACTGCTCGCGCAAGCGGAACGTCCTCAACATCATCACGGCGGGCTCCGACTTCGCGACGGATCCCGCCACCCTCGTCGGCCGCACGCTGCCGAGCGTCGTCGGCATCCTGCGCCCTGTGAACATCGGCTCGTTCAACGTCTGGATCGTCTACCCGCGCGGCGGGGACGACATCGTTCTGCAATAGGAAGGCCTCGTGGCGAATTCGACCCGACTCATGATCGCGGCGGTGGTGGCGGTTCCGGCGCTGGCGCTGGCGCAACCCTCCGATCCTCCGGCGGACCCGCCGACCACGCCGACCACCGACGCGGCGGCCCCGGCGGCCGATCCGGTGATCGACGAAGCGAAGATCCGCGAGATCGTCGACCGCGAGGTCGCGCGTGTCCTCGCGGAGCGCGGCGCGCAGGAGGCCGCCGCCCAGGCGGCGCGCGAGGCCGAGGCCAAGGAGGCCGAGGAGGCCAAGAAGCCCGGCGACGTGAGCGGCGCGAGCGGGTTCACGGACACCCGCCTCGCGTTCACGCTGACGAACGAGAACATCCTCGCCAAGCCGGGCGAGACGATCCCGAGCGTGCCGGGCTGGCGGTTCGGCACGCCGAACGGGCTCGGCGTCCTGTTCTTCGACAACTACGACACGCGGTTCTCGGGCTTCGAGACCCTGTCCCACGCGATCATGTATCGCAACTACACGAGCGGGCACCTCGAGGCCGAGGGTGCGCTGCTGCTGCGCATCAACGAGCTCTCGGAGAACGTGATCTCGCTGTCGGACGCGGGCACGTACATCCAGATCTCGAACTGGAAGGATCCGACGCACAAGGATCCGACCCGGATCACGCTGACGGCGTTCCCGGTCAGCGCCGACCGGTTCCGGCTCGGCTACTCGTACCGCCTGTCGTGGGGTGGCAACCCCGAGTATCGCCGCGCGCGGTCGTCGACCCCGGGCTTCAAGCTGCAGTACACCGGCCGCGGCGGGTACGCGTTCGTCGGCGCGAAGAGCGCGGTCCTCGTCGACCCGAACGACGGCGAGCAGAAGTCGGCGCTCGCCGGCCTCGCGGGCGGCGGCATCAACCCGCACCCGAACGTCCGGTTCGAGGTCAACGGCGGCTACTTCGACCGCGGTTACAACGAGCTGCCGGACGTCCAGGACCAGAAGGTCCAGCTGTTCGGCGCCTCGGCCCAGCTGTCCGTGTTCAAGGGGATGGCGGTCCGGTCGTCGGTCGACTACCTGCTCTACAAGTACAACAACGAGCAGATCGCCCAGCTGTTCACCCCGGAGAAGTACCCGGGTGGCGTGTCGTGGCTCGCGCAGACCGAGTTCACGGCCCTGGGCCAGACGCTCAAGGATCCCGAGCGCACCGGCTCGACCAAGGTCCAGATGGGGTTCGCGGGCGACCTCAACGTCCGCTTGAAGATCAACCGCACGCGGCTCCGGCTCGATCTGAGCTACCGCGACCTGGCGTTCATCCTGCACTCGCAGCCGAGCCAGCCGTCGTTCTCCGACTTCCCGTCCGTCTACACGATCAAGCCGAACTACTTCGCCGCCGTCGGCGCCGACCACAACTGGGGCGACTGGCTGACGCTCGGCCTGGTCGCCGGCGTGGAGCGCCCCGCGACGCTGACCTCGCCGAAGGGCATCCCCGGCGCCGAGACGAACGGCACCTCGACCGCGGTGTTCCGCAACAACAACGTCTCGACCCTGATCTCGATCCTGCCGGCCGGTGAGGAGGCCGTCCCGCAGTTCGCGCTCAAGGCCAACGCGAAGATCGACTTCGGCAAGATGTTCAGCACGCTGCTCGAGGTCTTCTACAGCTACGACGGCAACCAGAGCACGTACGAGCGGGGCTGCGACGACCCCGAGGTCTGCGAGTTCGAGTACCGGTTCGGCAACTTCAACCAGCTCGGCGTGAACGCCACGGTGCAGGCCCGGTTCTGAGAGAGCCCCCGTCCGCCTCGCGAGCGCGTCAGCGGCCACGCTCCACGGCGTGGCCGTTCGCGTTCCGGACGCCGCGGGGTCCGGGCGCAGCGCCCGTTCGTTGCGGCTCGAACGATCTCCCTGCGTGGACCGTATCCCGTGGCAAATCAGCGGGTTGCGGTCAGGTCCGGATTAACATTTCTGTAGAAATCGATTCAGAGCGTTTTTCGGAGAGGGGCGGCCTGGTAAGCCGGGGAACAGGGGTAATGTCCGGCGACCATGACCCGAGAGCCCTCCCTTCTCGAGGCGGTCACCGGGACCGTTGGGACCGTGGTGAAGGATGGGGTCAGCTTCCTGACGGACCTGCTCCGCCGCGTCCTCCGCGGTCTGCGCTCGCTCGCTCCGGTCGGTCTCGGCGCCGGCCTCGGCGCGGCGCTCGGCGTCGGTCTCGGCCTCGGTGGCTGCGATGCGGAGGAGGTGGACGACGCCCCCCGCGCCGCGGCCACGGCTGCGCCGGCGGTGGTGGTCGAGCAGCCGCCGGTGGAGGACACACCGAAGCCGATCGGCCAGTTCAACATCACGTTCTATTACATGATCGGGGAGGACGAGGTCGGCCGGAAGCCCGGCGCTCGGTCCAGCCGGCGTGCCCGCACGGTCGGGACGCGCTCCCCCGACCGGTCGTCCGAGCGTACGGGCGAGCGTATGAACGATCGCTCCGACAAGGCGGGCGAGCGAGCCGACCGGGCCGAGGGGGGCGCGGACGCGCCGGCCGGCGAGCTCGCCGCGATCCACGCGCCCGAGAAGGTCACGATCTACGAGGGCGGTAGCTGCGATCCGATCGCGCACGTCAGCAAGGAGTTCGCGGCCCAGCTCGCGCTCCAGGGCACCGGCAAGCTCCGTGACGGTCGGGTCGTGAACGTGTGGGGCCACTGCGACTGCGATCGCTCGCCGTGCTTCAAGGTCAC